>Ga0209092_10004283_pt1 | contig 11994 bp, 20 predicted proteins | sample FraStrMetagenome_FD_187446 | JGI IMG/M metagenome (GOLD analysis project Ga0209092, IMG submission 187446) | Marine eukaryotic phytoplankton communities from Arctic Ocean - Fram Strait ARC3M Metagenome (SPAdes) (version 2) | ecosystem: Environmental > Aquatic > Marine > Oceanic | place: Fram... | reverse complement strand
GTTCTTGTGCAGGAGAGTGCGGTGGTGACTCAATAGGTTCATCAGCGATTTCAGGTGTCGGTATAACCACAGGTACAGGTGTTAGTTTCTCGATGGGAGCGGGCACAGGTGTAAGTCTCTCTCTTAGTTCAGTTCATAGCCATCCAAGAAAACTGCGTACCGCGTGCCTACTACTAGGCTAATCGGTAATGAGGGGGATTTTTTTTATTCCGGGAGACTCCCCACCTGAACTTTGGATGTGGGGAGGTCATGAAGCTAGTAGAATGTTAGTGATTTTTGGTGGGCTAGAACGTTAGTGATTTTTGGTGGGCAAACCTGTTTACGTACAATTACATGTAATATTGTGTTATCCCTTCTGAAGTATTTTTTGGGGCAGTCGTATTGTGGGCATCCCCCGCTGCCCACGATTAGCCTTAATACTACCTCTGCTAACTACCACAATTATTGTCCATAAATAGCCATAACCGTTATAGCCAGTAACGACACAAAAAATGACAACGAATAGTTTTTGACAACATTAGAACATATTAACACATAAAAAGTAATAACATTCGTTTATTCATTTATCTATTGTTATCAGCAGTTATTACTTTACTTTAGGATAACCGTTGATACACTTCATCATAATACAACTACATCGTCTTAAATAACTAACCAACACTTCAATATCCGCTGTGCGGTAACGTCAACCTTAAGATGATTTCACAGTCCAATGCAGTCTCCATTACGGCTTGCTTCACCATTGCCCCTGCCGACATGCCTCGCCTATCCACACCAACAGAAGCCCCGTCTTACACATCCATCAAAAACTTCCGTGAAAAACTGAAAAAAAAGCCATGGCCATCACATCAAATCAAATCAAACGCCACTTGGTCACCTCCACCTTGTTGTCATGAATACAATGAAGCCAGCAACAACACCCCTTTCCGCATTCCAACCGACCCAGGCCCAAGTGCCCCAAATCCAATCACTACCACAAATAATAACAATCGCCGCAGCACACGTGTTGCCGGAAATGATCCACCAGAAAATGAGCCAACAACAAACACTGCCACCACTGAAACTGAAATCCAATACAATATGCTTCCTTATACTGCTGCTTAGTCCATTCCTTCCTACAACGCTCAAAAAAGAATTCACTCGGTACACAGATGCTCAATTGGGAATCAAGGATCTGATCATTGACAGTGTCTATGATCAGTACATTCGAGCAATCATAAAACCTCGTACACTCTATGCCCTTGTAACTCCCATTGAAATAATCACTCACCTTGTTAATACACACGGTCCAATTACCACCAAAGACCGAACAGACAACGAAAAACGCATGAAAACAGCTTGGCACAAAACAAGGTATATGAACCACCATAGTGTCAATGCAAAAACAGGAATCACTGAAGATCAGATAAACAAAATTATCACTTCTGCCATCAATTATCTCAACAACAACAACAAGTTCAACCATAACAACGATATCAACAACAATAATCGTAGACGTAATACCAAACCAAAAGCACAAGCCCTCATTGACGGCATTCCAGTAACATACTGTTGGTTACACGGAATTACACAAAACTTATACCACAACAGCTGCAATTGCAAACGTAAGAAAGATGGACACAAAGATGAGGCAACTTATAATAATCGCATGGGCGGTAGCAACGTAGTTCTATCTGAATGTTCCTCCAAAAATGACTGTTAACTGTTAGGGAACACTGTAGACAAAAAATCAGCCTATAAAATAAATCAATCACTTACATCCTATCTATCTACGGTATCAGCCCATTCTTCACCAGTCGTTGCCGACACTGATGCTACAGACAATTTTTTGAAAACCAAATGATTCACAGCAACATCCCCTTAAAAACATTCAACCTGTCATCAAAGTAATTTCAGTATCACTACCAAAAAACCAAGTTATGCATTCAATCAATCGTGCTGAATTAGACTTACCTATGCTCCCTTTGTCAGCAAGAACAACACACATATTCCCGAATCTTGCTTCAGCTTCGCTTCTTTCCGTAGGACAACTCTGTGATGCTGGATGCACTGCTTTCTTTAACAAAACGAAATTATACATTTTCTTCAATGGTAAAATCATCTTACAAGTACAAGACAACCAACTCACCTTTGGACGATTGATGCCAATAAACCATTACCGTCCTCACCATATAACCATCATTCTATCAATTCAGCCATTGACAAACCAACAATCGCGGAACGTATTAAATTTTATAATGCATCATTATTCTCACCAACTCTTGATACCCTACAAAAAGCTATCAAAGCTGGTTATTTTATGTCTTTTCCTGGGTTCACTAACCAACAACTACGCAAACATCTACCTCCAACAATTGCAACAAACAAAGGTCATCTACATGCCCAACGTAGCAATATTCAATCAACTGAACGAAAACCCGACAGTAAATTTCATCTGTATAATGCCACTATTTCACCATCAACAAGAACAACCAATTATCAATAAAGCACGACTCGCTCAAGAAAATGAACGCACTCATTTCATCTTTCCTGCATGCCTTCCAATCACAGGACAAATCTTCACAGATCAAACAGGATAGTTTCCGATTCCTTCCAGTAGTGCATGAAATATCTACTAATTCTTTATGATTATGAGAGCAATTATATCGCAGCAGAACCAATACCATCCCGGACTCAACACCAGATACTAAAGGCGTACAAAAACCTTGTTATGAAAATCCAGCATCGAGGACTTAAACCAAAATTACAACGACTTGACAATGAAGCATCTCAGGCATTACAAGATGAAAGGGTTAAATCAGAAATCGATTATCAACTGACACCAGCAGGTCTTCATCGACGTAACGCAGCAGAAAAAGCAGTCCAGACATTCAAAAACCATTTCATCAGTGGACTATGCAACACATATCCACAATTTCCACTCAACCTATGGGACAAGTTAATACCACAAGCAGAACTGACATTGAATCTACTACGCCCATCAAGAATCGATCCCAACTTATTAGCTTATGCGCAACTGTATAGGAACTTCGACTTCAACCGAACACCAATAGCACCGCCAGGTTTAAAAGTGCTAACACAAATTCGACCTGAATGCCGACGATCATGGGACCCTCATACCGAACAAGGTTTCTACATAGGTCCAGCCATGCAACATTACCGCTGCCATCGCATATAGATCACTAAAGCATCAGCAGAACACATAGCTCAAAGCGTAAAATGGCTCCCATATGATAATCTAAGAATGCCAATCCCAAATGTTGCCGATTTCATACATGCTCCATTAACAGACCTTACGAATGCACTCAAAGCTTCCAACATCAACAACCCACCTGAAAACACTCAACCGCACTCAGCTCTCCCTCGCTTAAAAGAATTATTCCAACCTTCGATGTCACAAATAACTAAAGAACAAACACTGCAACCAAGGGTGCCAACAATCGTACAACCGTCTATACCACAACCAAGGGTGAAATCATCGTCATTAACATCATCATCTAGTTCAGCAAAACATCCAAACACATTGAAGGTACCTCAGATATCTGACAATGAAAGACAAAGGTTAATATTCATAAGCAATGAACCTAATAAAAAATATTAAACAAAGAACAACACATCAGGAAAGCTGTCCTCAACAACGACACTGGCAAACTTGAAGAATACCGCGATCTCATTCGGGGTTCAAACAGTGATGTGTGGCACAACGCTATGTCGAAAGAACTAGCTCGCTTGAGTCATGGGCGAAAGAAAGGAGACGTCATTCCAACACATGCCATCCACTGGAAGCATCCACGTGAATTGCCTAAAACCAAAAAAAAAACATACGTGAGAATATGTGCAGATTATCGTCCACAAAAAAGATCCTGACCGGGTTCGTTGCACTACTGGAGGAAACATCATTAAGTATAAAGGCCCAACGTATACGCCAACTGCAGATCTCACCTTGTTTAAACTCTTCATCAACAGCGTATTATCTACACCCAACGCCAAATTCACTTTTTTCTTATGACTCACATGAAGCAAAGAGAATACCTTCTTATTCCAATATCAGTGTTTCCACCAGACATTATCGAATACTACAACATCAAAAACAAAGTTAATAACAAGGGACTTGTATTAGCAGAAGTAGTGAAAGGTATGTATGGCTTACCTCAAGCTGGATGTCTTGCGTATGGACAACTTGTTATGCATCTCCAACATGCAGGATACGTAAAATCAGGTAGCACACCTGGCCTCTTCAAATATGTTTCCAAACCGATACAATTTATATTGGTTGTTGACGATTTCGGAATTAAATATCAATCAGAAGACGATCTCAATCACCTTCTTGATCATCTTGGAAAATAAATTCGAGTCACAAGAGGCAACGACAATCTATTCTGTGGTATCACGATTGTCTGGGATTATAAACGACGTAGCGCCAAGTTACATATGCCAAACTTTGTCTCGAAATCCTTGACACGACTTAATCATCCACAACCCAGGTCAAAGCAACAATCTCCACATCCATGTAACATACCAACGTATTCTAACAAACCACAACTTGCACCACCGGTTGAACAAAATTTCAAAAAACTAATACAACAACAACTAAAATGGTGCCGTGTTAATGCATAGTTTAAGATATGATCTATTTTCTTTTTGAACGAATTTTGTGCAATTGATGTTGATGTATCACTACCTGTTACATTCATTGTAGGATCAACGGCTCTGGTATAAAATAAGTATGTCCCGACTACTTCTTGGCACCATTTTAGTTGTTGTTGTGTTAGTATTTCGAAATTTTGTTCAACCGGTGGTGCAAGTTGTGGTTTGTTAGAATACGTTGGTATGTTACATGGATGTGGAGAGTGGGTTGTGGATGATTAAGTCGTGTCAAGGATTTTGAGACAAAGTTTGGCATATGTAGCTTAGCGATACGTCGTTTATAATCCCAGTTAATCGTGATACCACAGAATAGATTGTCGTTGCCTCTTGTGACTCGAATTTATTTTCCAAGATGATCAAGATGGTGAATGAGATCGTCTTCTGATTGATATTTAATTCCGAAATCATCAACAACCAATATAAATTGTATCGGTTTGGAAACGTGTTTGGAGAGGCCAGGCGTACTACCTGCTTTTACGTATCCTGCATGTTGGAGATGCATAACAAGTTGTTCATACGCAAGACGTCCAGCTTGAGGTAAGTCATACATACCTTTTACAACTTCTGCTCATACAAGTCCCTTGTTATTAACTACCCAAACTCGTACCGATATCAAAAAGATCTCTACACTGTGGTATTATTCCTTCACCTGACGTACCCCTACCAACAACATGGGAAGTCTTATCAGGCATCCAAATAATAATGATAATTATTATCACGATGATGTCGTCGAAACTCATACATTGTGAGTTCGAGTTATGTTACAAGGAAATATTATTATTTCGAATAAAGAAACAGATGCTGTTGACCGTCCGTCGGCTCCACGGTTGCTCCTATCGCTTAGAAAAATGTCAAGGTGGCAGAACCATTGAGAGAAATATTGAGGTACAGAGATGTCTTCCTTTATTACATTTGCTCTTATTTTGGACATCCTCAGAAGAGTAAATCTTTGCTTCATCTGCATTTCGAAGGTAATCTGTCAACGGTGATTAGACGGCCTTTCGAGAGTGACGAATCCAGTCTTGATATTTTGAATGTGCATCCGAGTTTGGCCATGACAAGTTCTGGGGATACTCTTGGAAGTGATGAATATTTGAGAACTTATGCGGACGGATAGGACATTATGGATATTACATTCAATGCAACAGCGAGCGTCTTGGATGATTTGTGCATCACGTGGGAAGAAGAAAAGCAAAAGACACTCGTCGGTCAAAAACGGAAACATGACAATATTAATAATGTCTCGAAGACAAGTTCAGAAAATTCGAAAAAGGCCCGGTCGATGTGCCGTGTATGATAAGGGGTTCAGGGTGTTCGGAATGATTAAATTGTCTGGAAGTAAAGTTGAAAAATTTCGCTAAATCATGCAATATTGCACTACGCGGCAGAATAAGGTTAACAAAATAAGGACCAGAGTTGATGTCAACAAAACAAGTACATAGTTGAAAAAATATGTCTATGCTCTGCATTCCCTGCTTGCATTTAAGAGATTGCTTCATTGTGGCTCGCTCCAAGGACAGTAATAATGGCTGGTACACGCGACAAAACAATATCAAATGCACACAATTTGAACTGGTATAAGAGTATATGTTAACAAAATAAGTTTACAGTTGAAAATTTTTTCAAGCGCTACCCTATATCTTCTGCTTCATCTTTGCTTTCCTCATCTCTTAAGGGGAATAAGGGTCCACGTAGTGGGGGAGGCTGGGATCCGTAACCCGTTTTGTTTCTGTTTCCCACGAGCTCCGCGATCTCACCCGGCCAAGCCTATTCAACTTGACTCCATGTTTCCAGAATCCACTAGGATGCTCAGACTTCGGTATAGGGACAAGTCTGATGGGATACTTGTCCATACCCATGAATGCCATGGTCGGAACGTCATGATCTTCATGGCCTTCGGCAGCATCGCTTAGCCCCTTATTACCAACTTTGGCTACCGTTGCACACAAATCACTGGACACGAGATAAAACTGGCCTTCAACGTAGAAGTGAAGGCGTGGAAGACCGTTCTGGAGGTTTAAAGGTGCAGAGGAAGCGTATTGTCAACAAAATCGAAGAATTGATCCAAGAAAGGCAGTGTGTCCGTATCTTGTTTGGCAACATAGTCAAATTCGTATTCTTTGGCTTCCTTCCCAGCGAAATAGAATCATGTCTGACTTTTGCCTTTATTCATGTTCTCACTGCGAGAAAAAGGCACATTTGAGATACACTGGTAACTAACAACGAATGGCAAAGTATTGCGTAGACCCAAAAACTCACCGGATATTCAGGAATGTCACGTCTAGATTGCTGAGATCCGGCTGATCGCCAGGTTTCACATTCTCCGAGGAACTTGGTACAGTAAGAGGAATGGAATCATCCACAAGGTGGGTAGGACCCCTGAGATCGGTGCTCTCACCCACTACAAAGGTGTAGACTAATTCGCACGATTCTCTTTCAAATTTTGAGCGATTCTTGAAGTCTGCCATGATGAAAGGTTCAGATGCTGAGGATGCTTGAGCGGTTCTGTAATATGTTAATTTTTGTATTTCAGACTTGGTGTTATTTTGTTTGGAAAATTTTAGATTATAAAGATTATAAGATTAAAGTAATCTGTAAAAATAAGTTTATCCTGACTTCACACGGATCAGATTGATCTTGTACTTATCTTGCAGAAACTTGTCTGGGTACAGTATAACTGATCCACGATATTACAATCATCCACTTAACGTTCACATTGTTTCATTATTGGTTTCCATAGTTAATTCTTCTTAACACATACGAACAATCTACTCCAGGGTAATTCTCTTGCATGTCTTCTTAAGAGTAGTAGTTCCTGATCCATTCACGTTCAGTTCACTTGACACCGATTCATATGTCGAATACGTGTTCCACATATTCTTATGAGAGGATGCAAAGAATGTTATTCTATATATTGAGGTCCAACACCCTCCCTCATTCTTACTGCCTTATACTCATCATCCCCGTACATCGTCTTGCCATGTTTGCTAAAATCGGGACCACTTAAATTCTTAGTCAGTGTGTCCGCGGGATTGCTCCAACCTTGAAACCATATCGTCTTAATTATACAAGCCTCCTTAAGTTCCCGCAAGAAATTCAATTTCACATGTCTCATTCGTCCACCACAACTCCAATTGTTTGCTGTATCCACAGTTCCCTTGTTGTCAATCTTTAGGATCATTGGTAGCTCAATGCTGATTCCGGCGCTTCGACATAGCCTCCATAAATATAGCATATCCTGGGCACAAGTTACTCCCGAATACAGTTCGCTTTCAGTAACTGAGATCGCAACAAGTTTTTGCATCACGCTTTTCACAATTACTGGTACTTCTTCAAGTCTAGCCACGTTTCCACTGACACTACGGCAAGTTAAAGGATCTTTAGCAAAGTCCGCATCTGTTTCGCCTGATATACGAAATTTGTAGCTGTTTGGATTTATCTTTTGGATTAAGGAAATATCCCCGTTTCGGGGTGCTGCAAACAGATGCCATAACACGGTGTAGAGCCTTGACGAGCTCCTTTCATACTTCTTGATAGTTCTCTCACACTATTGTAAATCTCCGGTCGACTTCATCTCATCATATGAAGTAATTTCTCTACTCCACGACGATAATACCTTTGCACCTTCTCCGGCGCGTAGTCAACATTCTGCACTGGCATTAACACCGTTCCGGGTTCACCAGGGGTATTGGGTGGCTTTCTCATATCATCGGCAATGTCAAATTCATCCAGAAAACTCTAAATCAACACAGGCTGAGTAAACTTTATCGTTCTTGCCACCTTGTTGTGAGTTACTTTGCACCCTACATACTGTGCAAGTTCTCCAACAGTCAAATCGGCGTTTCATATCAGCAACAGCTTGCTTGTAGGCTTTTTCAGGTCCAATGCACAGGCAATCATCACCCACCAACCACACTACTAGTCCTTCATCTGTCCATTTGTAGAATAGACACGGATCTGTGGTGCTTCGGTTAAAGTTCATGTTCTTCATCACTTTATTAACTAGACGCCAGAATGCCATAGCAGCTTGCTTCGTACCGTATATGGTTTGTAATAACAACCACACTTCGTCTGTACGGTACCACTTTTTAAATCCTTGTGGAATCTCCGTGTAGATTGTGACATTGTCCTCAAAGTCTCTGAGCAAGAATGCACCTTTAACATCAATTACATGCATTATCCATCCAGCCATAAGTGCAATGGTGAGCATGCTTCTTACTGCCATTTCGTTTTTGACAGGTGCAGCTATGTCTGAAATGTCGTAGTGTTCACCGTCGACTTGTTCGTATCCACGCCTAAAATTCAGTCTCGCACGATAAGTTCCATTAGCTTTCTTCTTACAAGCCCAAGTGGATGTGATGATTTTAGATCCTTTCGGGACATTCTTTCTTTTAACAGTTTTGAATACATTGTTTTTTACCATACGCTCATGCTCTTCTCCAATTGCTTTCAACCAATCCTCACGATCAGATCCGTTGATAGCTTCCTTGTACTTTAGCACACGTAATTCTGAGGTATTTGAGAAAACTCCACCGATACCGGCTCCAACAGCGGCTAATTCATTTATTTTCAATCCAATATTAACAACTTCATAAGGCATATATTCATTGGACGACGCTGTCATAAACGCTGTATAGTAGTTTTGCTTTGCACTACTAAGTGACATGTAGTTGATGGCAGTTTGTCCCCATTCATTACTTGCTATCAAGCGTTTCGGTGTTCTTACCTGCCTTCCGCTTCGTGTGTGAGTCTTACACTCCTCATTATTGTCATTATCATCCATTACATCATTAGGATTAGGATTATCATCTCCATCCATTGCATCATTAGGATTAGGATTAGGATTATCATCTCCATCCATTACATCATTAGGATGAGGATTATCATCTCCAATTGCTACTTCCGTATTGTCACTGTCATCGGTTACAACATTAGAATTGTGATCTCCAATCGAAGAAGTTACATTATCACACACACACACACACGCACACACACCCTGATATTATCAACCTCCCTCGCTGACTACGAGATTGGGAAATGGATCATTTGGATCACGGATACCGGGAGTGATGGATGGATAAAACATGCGTGACGTCGCGCGAAGTGATGATATGGTTCGTTGTTGGATTCCACATGCGCCACACGTCCTTCGCGTGGTTCATAAAGTGACCCAGAAACATACACGGTACACCCACAGGTTGTAATTTAGATTCACCCTTCTTCTTTACCTTCACAATACCAGATTCACCCCAAGTACGTAAACTGTTGGCAAAACGAGGCAAACTACCCTTCGGATGCCAGTGCTCATTGCGAGTTTTGATAATTCCATCTATCTCGATAACTTGTAACCAGTTCAACATCGTAGCGCAAGTCATGTATTCTTTGACAAGTGTGAGTCTACCTTTTACTGGTAAGTGTGCTGCAAATGCCATTGCTCTTCCGTTACAATATAGAGTACGAAATTCTGTTTTGCTAATGAATTCTCCTGTGGTGTATTGAGTGCTGTATATTCAACCTTGATATTCAGCTTCCAATCGACACTGTTTACACGTGACTGCAAAGCTTTGTTCTCGCCAGCGTTATCCATACGAAGATACGTCACTGGTATACCGTTTGCTTTCCAAGAATAAAATCATTCTGCTGTTGGTTCAACCATTTGATTCTTCGTCTTGTAAAAGTCACTAAACTTCATTCCTATTTTCTCATCTACAATGATTCGCCAGTGTGGCTCGGTTACAGTAGCCATAATATTATTCGGAACTTTGACGCTAGTTATGTCAAGTCCCACGCGCTCGTTCGGCTTAGTCACAGGAATACCATCGCTTATTTATTGGTACATCTCTTTGTCTAGCCTTTACCATATCGCAATATCCACACAGTTTTAAAATGGCACGGGAAATACGGTATCCTCATACATATGCACATTGCCTAGTAGTCGTTTCATTGTAATGGCCAAACATCGCATGTGCCGCATCAATAGTGAGCACTACTTTGGGATTCTCTGGTGGCGGCAGTTTCTTCAACAAGTTCATAGTAGCAGCACCGACTTCGATTACAGGTGTGCGCTTTAATAAATAGCACCCTCAGGGGTTTTGATCAATAAATTGAATACCATTTTATCAGTGCCACGCGATAGCATAATACAGGTCGAGTCATCGTTCATGCGCTCACTTTTAAGATCCAAGCCATCATTTATCATTTTGGAAATACTAAGCAGATTCTATGCTGCTCCTGGTGTGTGCGATACCTCATTTAATTTAATGGGTCTTAATTTTCGTCCCAACTTATCGCATAAATATCCATTTACTTCTCTAACCTTAGTGGTGGTCACTGCCACTCCATTTCCCATCGTGATACTGTCTTCAGGCTTAGATGCAATGCAATTCGTCATGCCATAATCATATGGTGTGGAACGACAAGTTGCTACAGTATCTCCAATCCAAACATCGTTTCTTTTCAGTAAGTCCACTGTGTGCGACGCTGATTTCATAGAAGCGCTCACACAAATTAACTCATTCGGGGATAGGTCTACTGCTGCGCCGCTAGCTTCTGAATTGGTTTTCGATACCCATCCGGTTGGACGGTGCCTAGCGTTCTCTGCCTTCTCCTAGCAATCGTTAGCCTTGTGACCAAGCTTCCCGCAGTAATTGCACTTTCCCTTAAATTTCTTACGCTTGCCAGTAGCATCATCAGATTGATTTTGTTTCAATGGGCAATTAGGGTTGCTGGCTTTATGTCCTTTTCTTCCACACGCATACCATACCACACTTTTCTCGACAATTGATAATCCTGTTTCCAATGGAGAGCTCTCAGTATTACTAAATCCAACATCCTTAGCGTTTATAAAACGAAATTTTTTCAGCATTTCTTCCTGTATATCATCCAATTTGCAACTGCTCCCTATGTTGTCCATACTATTCTGTATAGCAGTGTCATATTCGCTTGGCGCAGCTCTGTCAGCAATGGTGACATGATCCCCTGCCCCGGTGCAATTCACTCCCGGTATCCCCACCAAGGAACTCTGTGGATCAGTGATGATCTCAACGACTTCGAAACTTCTCCCTCTGAGTAACTCGACCTGATCTTCTAGGGCCCCCTGAGAGTAGACCCCTTTTGGTCATCCACTCTCGCAACAATAAGAAGGTCCAAAGGATCGATTGTGGAGGTAGCTAGACCCAAAAGAAAACTTCTCCCCGTAACGTGTACTACATCCGTGAGCAATTATGGGATTTAGTTTGAGTATGCTGTGTTTTTGTGTATGTATGTGTGAAATAGCAGGTATGTGTATGATACCCAGTGTGATCACATGTGTGTGTGATACCCTGTGTGTATGATACCCCAAAACGT
>Ga0209092_10004282_pt1 | contig 11995 bp, 10 predicted proteins | sample FraStrMetagenome_FD_187446 | JGI IMG/M metagenome (GOLD analysis project Ga0209092, IMG submission 187446) | Marine eukaryotic phytoplankton communities from Arctic Ocean - Fram Strait ARC3M Metagenome (SPAdes) (version 2) | ecosystem: Environmental > Aquatic > Marine > Oceanic | place: Fram... | reverse complement strand
CTTTAACCTTTACTAAAATTATTATTATTATTATTATTATTATTATCCTGAAACAGGTACAAAACTACTCTCCAAATATTGAAGGCCTCCTAAAATGAGGGAAGACAACGAGGAACAAAATGAATGGGACAACAGAATTCTTAGTATAGTCTGCGATTCTATTAATTCAGCTCTACAAAGAATCTGTGGAGGGTAAATATGGAGGACTCAATGTATTACATCTATATGATGTGATGGGTACCATTAAAACTAAATTTTTGATCAAACACTTGAGACTCAACGATAAAACTGGAAAATTATTGAGAATAAGCATGGAGTACACACAATTGGAGATAGGAACGGATCAACCCTTTTATAAATTAGAGTTTCATCAGTGGAAGACGTTAATAACTCCAACCTGGGTGACACACTTGTGGGAATATTGGACGGAAGCAGATGTAACACCGGACCTGACACATATGTGTACCTTTGAGACAGGTATAAAAAATGACAAACATATAATGGACCTTTTCTCGAACGCCATCAAGAATAAAAAAATACTCCACAAATTAAACTCGTGCAGAATACTTTTGAGGTTGATAACAATAGCTGACATAATGGCAATGGATGGCACAAGCACACTTAAGCATATAGGAGATGGAAAAAATTTTCGAGGAAGTAAAATGAATTGGCCAAAAAAAGAAGTTCCAGAAGAATGGTGGAAGATATGGAGAGCTTACTTTGATACCTTCTTGGTACCATACGCTGAAAGTCGTAAATTAGGAACGATTAAATATGCAAGTCATCAATTGCATACATGGAAAATGTATGAAAATGGTAAATACATATCGAATGGGAAGTTCTTTTTTCGGAGGCAGCGGTCAATAAGGGAAAGTAAAATTGTGAGATATAATAAATCCGATAGGATACAGTTATCATTAAGAGGTGGAAAAATAGTTGACGTGATTCAAAAGGAAGAAATAATGCTAATATTAAATCCAAGTGTAGCACGACTTCCATTGATAGACAAACAAAGTCAAAAAAATATACAATTGGTACCTGTTCAGGCACTTCTTCGTAAAGTCAACGAATAAAAACCCTAATAACACAAATTAACATACCAAATTCTACGTATTCCTACGTAAAAACTAGAAAACTTCAACCGCCAATGGCCAACAACAACGATCTCCAAGCAGCGAATCGACAACTACAAGAAGATTTGAAAGGAGTTTACCAAGAGCTAGCCATACAAAAAAATCAAATTCATAAACTAATTCAAAGAGTTGAAATCCTCGAAGAAAAACCTCCAAATTCCATCGCTTTTCGAGATCATAGCTCACATTCAACTGCTAGTAACAAAGCGTTCGTTAGAAAAGAGTGTGAGAAATTTGATGCTTTAACAACCTACAATTTTAAAGCTTTTGATCAGTACCTAGACAACTTCAAGAAAGAAAACCCCAAATATTTCGAGAAAGACCAGACAGAATTCGAAAGTGAATTCTTTTCAACCTTTCTAAAGAATTCACCATATCAAGTTCTTGACCTGGCAATTAAGAGAATCAACAAAAACCTCATCGAATCTCCCCAAGACTCTACCATCCTTGAAGAAAAGGCATTACTGGATAAAATCCTAAAAAGATTTCAACAGTACCCAGGTTGCTACGAATCAGCCTGGGAAAATTTTATCTACGAGGTGGAGCTTGAATACAAAGGAGCCCACAATTATTCAAAAGGAGACTACGACGAATAAGACTTGAGTTACATCAATAACTAAGTAGTACCAATGAAGAAACTGGGAAGAGGAGGAAAACGTAATGTACCCCCCCCCCCTTGAAACAAAATAAGAGTCCAAATAAATTTCCGATTACGGTACAAATGGAAAAGCGGCGAGATCCAGGATATCTTATTTCACCGGATTCAAAATCATCTACCACTTTTGGAATCCAACGAGTAATCAAAATCTTAAAGGAGCAGGAAGACAAAGAATACAATCTTCATGGCGCCAATATAAGAAAAAGCCAACTGGCAACATCATTAAAATGACCCAACAAGCGATAACTGAAGAACTACAAATGGCTCAAACACAATTACTTTCCCAAGACAATGATTTCGCTATTGATGAAGTGATCGCAATTTTAAATAACCAGCACGAGAATTCTACCGAGGAAATGGATACTGAAGATCTAAGAGAAATCTTATCCGTATGGAGAACATATAATAAAGAAGATAATTCGCAAACATCTTCTATGAATCGTTTAGAAATATCAGAAAAGCTTAACGTCATTAAGAAAAAGATCAGCGACAAAAGTAAATTTGAAGAAGAAAGCCTATCTGATAGTGTTGACAAAGAAACGGAGAACATTTTCAATATAGTTTCAAAGATGAATGTGAACGAAAATACCACGGAAAAACAGATATTGGAATATAACGACGAAGAATTAGCATTCTTTCAATATACCCAGTCTCTACAAATGCAAGTAGTTCCCGACATAGATGATCTCAAAGAATCCGGACGATCCCAATTGGTTCGCTTCTGTAAGGAATGGGTCAAAAGCCTCAAAACAAAAAAGGCTGAAACAAAAAGAATGCAAGTATTTCTTTCTGAGAATGACGATAAATTGTATGATCCCAATCTCGAAACGGAAAGTATTTTAGAAAATGTAAAGCTATTTGACAACGACGACGAAATCGTGACGGATAAGGAAGTATCAGAAGAAGAAGATGACGAACAACAATCAATGGAAATTGATGAAGCGGATCAAAAAGAAGCTCAAATCAATCTGGACGAGATCAAAGAAATTAATCAGTTCCAGAAACTGTCAAATAAAGATAAATGCAAATGGATACAGAAAGCATCAACTTCGACAGGAAATAAGATCAACTTGAAAACGATCGAATTATGGCCAGATACACAACTAACCAAAACTGCCCAAACCCTAATGCACCCAATGGAACAACCAGAAAGTAAAAAAACTACCAAATCTAGCTTAAAGAGCGTTGCAAAATATGCAGGTAAACCAACCATCCAAACCAACCTTCAACAAAATATCATGAAACCTTGGAGATACAGTATCTTCATAACATCGTCACTAGAAAAGAAAAGTGTAGAAGGACTCACAAGCTATCTTTCCGATATCTTCCACGAAATGGGTAGCTTCTGTCCGGGTATACAATTATTACCCTGGGATTCGGAAACATTCGATGATGGCATTGAGGACTGCGAGGATGTTCCTAAAACCATAAGCCAACTAAAAAAATACTTCAAAGGCGCCCGATCCCCAGCTGGAAGTATTACGAAGCAATACCTAAAGATCAGACTCGGTTATCCAATCCTATCGGATAAGGCAACCTTTGAAGCAGATGTGATGGAATGGTGTAAAGAACGAAATATACGCATGTATGAATGCGCTCTCCAACACCCAAACACAAAAATCATCGGATGGCTTGCCTATATCCCAAATACTGTTGATCGCCTAAAATGGTGCAAAGCCACACAAGAAATCTATCAAATGGTAAACAAAGATGGAAGCAAAGATGACATTAAAGTAGGTATTGTCTGGAAAGCATTGAATGGCCAATGGGAAGTACAACAAAAACAAAAAGTCTATGCTTTTCACGTTGAAACCTCTGTTGACCAATCATCCCGCATCAAAAAATTCCTCCGCCTGGTAGCCCAAAATAAAAAGTTTCCTTTGGGAGTACGATATCGCTTATGTGATGAGTATACACAATACATGAAAGAGACCTTGAGGGCAAAATATACCTACATGCTTGACAAACACAAAACCCTGTGTAAGGAAATGCGTCAAGTGGAAACTGGGGGAATACTCAATCTTGATCGAAAAATAGGCGACTCAAAACTGACTCTACAAGATTTAGTACTTGCCATCAGAGATAAAACAGATGATAGAAGAGTTTTCAACTCAATTGATCACAAATATAATAATCCATCCTTGTACGTCGCTCAATACAGACCCGACAAAGCTGAACTAGCCAAAGCTCATATATTATCATTGGTCACCTATGTGCGACACATTTTCCCACAAGCAAATTTATGTAAAATATTCACGATCGATGCAATTGACGAGTCAGAGGTAGAAAAATACTTTCCAAATACTCAGACGTTCATAACGCAAGAAGATATTGACTTTGACGCGGTTATCCAAGAAGATCTCGACGACGATTCTTTTGAATATTTAAACATCAACAATGTAAATCCATTTGAAATCCAACTTCCCGAAAAATTAAAAGGAGGGGAAAAATTATATAATCTCAATGGTGACGACGATACAGCTAGTACCATGCCGGCACAATCATCAACTATCTCCTTTTCCAATGCTTCAGTTCACTTGTATGACACGCGATCACTAGTCTCTGAAATCAGTAATTTGTCTGACAAAAACAAACAACCACCAAAAATGAAAGCCAAATCCATCAATGATTACGCAACTGACGAAAAAGATATGGAGGAGGCGCCCCAAGCATAACCGATAAATCAAACTAGGAAGTAATAGCTGACTAACTAGCGGAGATTCGAATAAGCTTAATATTTGTATTTGTGCAGTAATAATTAATATAAAAAAAAATCTACAACAACAATAACTTTACCCAAGAAAGAGCATCAATCAGCCACGAACACCAACATGAGTTATCAGTCCAATAAAATCTACAATTACCTACGACAAGGACAAGGAAAAGACTATGGTCAATATGAAGAGCAAGACCAGTATTTCGGAATGAAACATAGCACCAAAGCATCAAACGTAACCCGATCGTGGTTTACTAATCCCTGCGGCATCGGTGTTGACCCTTTACATCCTAAATCCGAAATAAGTTTCTCGTTTTTGCATAAAAAAAGTAAATGTGACATTTTTGGTCTAGCCGAAACCAATGTCCACTGGTTCCTTTTATACAACCATGCAAGTTTATACGCAAGAGTAAAAAAACACTGGAAAAATTTTAAACTATCGACCTCACATAATAGCCATGAAAAAATAGGAAAGACGCAGCGAGGTGGGACCTGTACAGTTTCGGTCAGACAAACTGCCTTCAGGGAATATGAACGGGGTCAAGATGAAACAGGACTTGGTAGATGGTCATGGATGGAGTTCCGAGGAAAGGACAACCATAAAACAAGAGTCTATACAGCCTATAGGCCCGGAACAAAACCAAATAAAATAAAACATGCCCACACAACAGTGTACCAGCAACATAAACGATTCATGAGAGGAACCGAATATGAATATATGGAACCCAGGGACCTTTTTGACAAACATATCTCCAAAGAAATTGAAAAAAAGATAGACAATACTAATATTGTCCTGATGATCGACGTCAATCAGAACGTCAGCACTGGATCTTTTTCAACCATGATGCGAGACCTAGGTATGAAAAGCGTTTTTGAACGATTGGACATGCGGAATATGCCTGCAACCCATCATAGAGGAATGGTCCCAATTTCAACCATATATGTGAGCGAAAATCTAATACCTACTCGAGCAGGAATCCTACCAAAAACAGTCGGTGTACAGGGAGACCATCGGAATATTTATGTGGATATCACAAATGAATCATTCCTAGGCGACTTTATGTATAAAATAGTGACCCAGCCAATGAAGCGTTTGCAACTTCAGGATTCACGAATAGTGAAACAATTTCAGAAGACAGTTTTGCAACATCTTAATTCAAACAACATGCTACAAACAGGATTACATCTCATGCAACACTCAACATACCCATGTTCTAAAGAAATGACCTTGAAACTAGAAAAATATGACGAGCAATTAGGACGTGCCATAGAGAACGGCAAAAAAAATGTCGAAAGCTTAAAACCGGAGATATACCCTACTCAAAAGTTTTCGCGAAACTGAGAGATACACGACGACTATGGCTCCTAACCTACAAGAAACGAGTAGGACAGAAAATATCCAACACGACCATCAGAAGACTATCACATAAGCTGAGAATTTATAACACCATGACATATGATATTCAAGAAAGAAAAAAATGTCTTAAAAAAGCTGAACAAGAATATCGATCACTAAATAGACAAACAGCTCTCACCCAAAGAAACCACTTCAACGAAGAGCTCGCGGCTGCGAACGCGATAGCAATGAAAGCAGATAAAGTATCCATACTGAAGCGCATAATATATGATGAGCAGGTACGAGAGCAGTCGAAACTCAGTAGAAGATATTTCCCCAAGCGAAATCAGCCAGGACGGAAAGTAGACAGAGTCCAAAACTATGAAGGGAGCAAATGGCACGAAGCGTCCTCCCCGCGCGACGTAGCAAAGGCTTGCCAAAGAGACACGGAGTTAAAATATAAGGAAACAGAGTCTACGCCCTTAATGCAACGTGACATGCATGAGCTATTCGGTAATTTCGCTGAAACACAGTTTTCCCGAAACTTTAGAGAGAACAAATGCGATCTTCCAGACTCCATACCTCAATGGACACGAGATATGTTAGAAAAAGTGAAAATAGATAATAACATCCCACGTCTACCCGTACCCATGTCACCGAAAGAGGTACAACAAGTCTGGATGACAGTAAAAGAACACAAAGCCGCTTCTCCATCTGGTAGGTACAATGGGGTCTATAAGGCACTCAGCATGAATCCGCAACTGCTTCAAATCCTCACAATTTCCATGAACCTACCTTTCCTGACCGGTCACCCTTATAGACGATGGCATACAATGGTTGATATTATGGCATTCAAGAAGAAAGATAATATCAAAGTATCTAATATAAGATCCATAATTATAAGTGAGGCGGATTGGAATGCCGCAGGAAAAATCCAAATTACCAGAAGAATGATGAAGCAAGCAGAGAGCCATGATTTACTTCCCTTGGAACATATGGGGGGCAGAAAAGGACGAAAATCGACGGACGGCGTTCTGACGAAACGACTGATTATGGATAATGCAAGAATTTCAGCAAAAAGCATGGTAATTATATCAACAGATGCAGCTAACTGTTACGATAGAATGATGCACAAATATATTTCTTTTGTATGTATCAAATGGGGATTAACAGTCCAAGTGATGATTGCGCTGCTACAGCCCTTACAAAAAGCAACACATCATACTAGGACAGCTTACGGTGACTCACACAAGGGTTTCCAGGGCGTAAATCTCCAAGGCGCTGGCCAAGGTAACACGGGTGCCGCACCTTATTGGACAGCGATAAGTACCCCTATCATTGAATTAATGAACCAAAATAATCTCCATGCTGAATTTATCTCCCCAATTTCAGGCGCAATAGTAATTCTAACTCTACTAGCATTCGTAGATGACACAGAATTATTTTTAACCAAAAAAAATGAGTATGAATCAAATGAAGAACTAATCGCACGAGCAGAGACATCAATCAATATGTGGCGTGAATTTCTATACGTGACTGGAGGTGTCATGAGAGCATCCAAATGCTCATGGACCCTAATGGCATATGAAGGATCATGGGCTAAAAAGAAACTCCAGAAACAAAACAAGAATCTGGGCGATATACACATGCCTGATGAAACAGGCGCAATAAGCAAAGTCCCGAGATATGATATTGATGATCCACGGCAGTACCTTGGTGTAATCCAAACCACTTCCGGAAGTGAAGATACACAGGAAGAAAGCATGAATTCCAAAATCGAGGAATGGAATAAACGCATCCAGCAAAGTAGACTTCCCCCAGCACTCAATTTGAACGCACTAATGACAAAGATACATCGATCTCTGATATACCCCCTTCCCGCACTAACCATGACAGAAGACTGTCTGCAAAAAATGTCCGACAAATTGTACTGGGAATTGCTTCCAAAATGCGGAATTGTGAGGACTTTCCCCATCCGGTATCGTCACCTGCCAACACGATATCAAGGCTTAGGACTTCCAACCCTATATCTCGAGCAAGAAATAATGAAACTAATGGAAATCGTGGCGTTTTCGAATACAGAAACGGTTGTATGGAAGCAACTCAAACTGGGTCTTGAAATAATACAACTTCACATTGGACTGCCAGGCCTTATTTTGAATTATGAATATGACCGATACTCTTTTCTTTGCCCACCGTGCTGGATCAAAACCGTATGGAAATTCATGGACAGTCAGAAGCTCCATATGAAGGGTTGGAATTCAAGACCACATCAACGAGAAAACGATACCTTTCTGATCCAAGCAATCCTATCTCACCAAATATCACAAAAGGAAGTATTAGTTCTGAATGAATGTAGAATTTATTTACAAATTGAAAAACTTTCAGATATTGCAAATGGAGATGGCCTAAGAATTTCAGAATGCTTCTATTATGGTCGCAGGGATAAACATAAGAAAAGCACACTCACCTGGCCAAACCTAAAACGACCGAATGTCACAAAATGGTTAATCTGGGGCAAAAATGGATTGAACATATATTTTGTCGACAAAAATCTCAACTCCTTCTTCGCAATACTCTCGGCAAATGGCTGAATCACTCCCCACAGGATACATGGAGCTGGTTCTACGACGAATGTCTCGATACATTATATAACATAGTATCACAAACCATCATAAAGAGATATAAACCAAATGCAGTCACACGCAGCAGCCGAAATGGTAATCGATGGTTCATATGTCAAAATGTGATTGAAAATACTACTACCGTTGCTTTAAAAGAAATCCAACTATTTCCACGAGCCACAATATGTAACGCTAAAGGAAACAAAGTCCAACTAGAGGGATGGAGCCATGTCTGCAAAAAAATTGTCGATCCACCACCTACTACATTCCTCTCGTATTTGAAAAAGCATGGATTTCCAAAATGGATGTATGCCAAACACAATTTCGAAAAGTTCCGTACAATCGCACAGATTCAGACTTTCTTCCAAAATAATCTAAGAATAGTCACAGATGCATCCCTACGCGAAAGAGGCACCGCTTGCGTTATATTTGAAACAATGGATCAAAAGGAAAACCTCATCTTCATCACAAAAGTCCCAGCCAATTCCACAGGTATCAGCATCAATGACTCGTATAGAAGTGAACTAACAGGGATATTAGCTGCTCTCACACTATTGCAAATCGTGGAAAAAATAACCGGCAACACAAATCAGATCCAGCTAGCATGTGACAACCTACGGGCTATCAATGTATCAAACACCTATAAATATGTGAATACAAGACAGCAACATTTCGACGTGATAAGAGCAATATTGGAAACAAAGAAGAGAGTCACATCACAGATCAAGTATATCCATGTACGAGGACATCTGGACAATACAAATAAATTTCAGGATTTAAATAGATTAGAGCAATTGAATATAATATGCGATCGATATGCCAAAGAAGCGAATGGATATCTACCGGCCCAACCATTGGTTCATTTTGAGCATGAGGGACTTAGCTTGTGGCACAACAACGATAGGAAGATATATTCATCTTTTAAAGCCAATATTCTTTCAATATATTGGGATGAAAAAGCCGTGACAACAATATGTACCAAGTATGGATGGGATGATGAGACCTTCCATATGATCAATTGGGAGGCCAGCGGAAAGGCAATGCAAATGATGACAACTTCCCTCCAGATTTGAATCTCAAAATTCATCACACGCACCCTGCCAGTTGGACATGTAATGGAAAGACGTGGTGAATGGAAAGAGCCATATTGCCCAGATGTGGAATGAATAATGAAACACCTCTGCATATTTTCAGTGGAGTCGCTCGATACAGAAAGTAGACTGCAGATGGAATTGATCACGTGTATATCGACATGGATCGCAGAAGGGGCCATCCATGATAAACATTCCTATTGCCAGCCGATCCGACAACAAATACGAATAGGTTGGTGGCACCTTATGGAGGGACGAGTGCATAAATCCTTTCAAGCTCATATGGATCAGCATTATAAATTGTCTGATAATAAGAAAAATGGACTACTCTGGACATCAATCCTGATACAGACAATCTGGACAAAAATATTCACACCAATGTGGAACAATCGCAATGACGCAGTACATCGCATCACAAAAGGGAATAAAAAATCCAGGGAAGTTCTGAATCTAAACTTCACCATCCGAGAACTCTTCAAAAAAGCCGAACTCCAGACCCTCCTTTTCCAGGATAGATATCTACTGGAGGAAAAAGTATCCCACATTCTCAAACTACCTACCGGAGCAAAACGAGGATGGATCCTCTCCATGCAAATTGCGTTACGCGAAAGTCAGAAAGCAATACTGGCCGAAAACATATCTCTACGGGACTCCATGCAAAGGTTCCGTGAGTCGGGAATATGTCGGCCAGCCCTACCACCAGCGACTCAACGATCATCATGCGAGATCTCCGCAAATGTAAGTGCCTCGTGTCGCCAAAGGAAACGCATCAAGAGAAGCCGTTTCCGAAAGATGCTTCCTCCCCTTCTCCAAAAAGGACAAAAGCGAATCAGGACAAATGTTCCACAACAGCATAGAGCTAAACGTTTTAAACGTAATCCAGTCCGCAAGAAACTATCCAGATGCCCAATTCGAATTGCTGACAAAAGTCGTAACAAAGGAAGTTTGTCTACAATTGAGGAGGAATGGGAACAGAGCGTACACGTCAGAAAAAAAAACCGATACCCCAGGAGGTGCAGAATCTCCTAATTGGAAAAGAAAAAAAAAATTCCAGTACATTTCGTACTCAATTAGAAAAAAAAAAATTTCTTTCTATTTATAAACTATTTTTAATCGTTAGCCGTTGGGCCCTTTCGCCCAGCCGCGAGCCGCCTCACAAAATGTGAGCGGCCTAAAGTCCACTAGGGACAGGTAATTTTTTACTTAATCTATGAGATTTGTTTGTTTGTTTGGTACCTGTTCAGGCAACACGAAAAGTAGGAATACTGAATTCGAAATGCAAAGAAATATTGAATAAGCATAAATATACCACAGTAAAGAAAATGGAAAAGCTTCAAAAGTTGTTTATTAAAGGGAAATTAGCGGCGGCATCAGACGGATCTGCCCATGTAGGCAAAAAAGCATCATTTGCCTATTGTCTAGCAAAAAAGAAAAAAACGAAATTGCTATACAAAGCCCATTCACCAGCTTTAGTTGACCCAGAATATGCTTCTTCTGATCGCGCTGAATTATTGGGAATATTGGGAGTAGTGACGAAAATCCAAGAAATGGAGCAAGCATTGCATACATCATATCAACCAAATCCAATTGAATTGTTCACAGATAGCCAATCTTCGATAACTATTCTTCAAAAACGAATTTTCCCATCGACGAAAAATGCAATGACAAGCAATATGGATGTGATCTTAGAAATACAATCACAGGTGAAAGATATGAAGACAAAAATAGTGTTTACACATGTGAAATCTCACCAAGATGAACATGTACCAATAAAAGAGTTGCCAATTCGAGCTCAATTGAATGTAAAAATGGATAAGTTAGCTGAAAAACAATACAATTTTTCAATCAATGAACATTACAAAAAAATGCCTCACTTACCAGCTCAACAAATCTCTTTTAGTTCACCATGGTATCGCTTAACTAATAACATGGAATCAGAATTCTCAAGAAGTAGAAGGGATTTCATGGGTGGAAAGGAAGCACTTTGAGGATGGAACATAAAGGAAACACTGGCAGCGGATGTGGATTGGACTTCATTAGAGCAATCTATTCGGAAATGGCCCAAATATGGTAGAGGAACACCTATTAAATGTTTGCACGACCTGTGGGATACTACAAAAAGAAAAAAAGATTGGCAACAAACAGATTCAGATACTTGCCCATTGTGCAATGTAAAGGTAGAGTCTACATCACATATATTAAGATGCACTCACTTACTAATGGTGGATGCAAGAAATTCAGAAATAGAAGGACTGAATAGGAAATTCAAAGCAACCAATACGGACCCTAAGCTACGGAGATGGATGATGGTAATAATCGGCTGTGGGCCCCCCTAATCTAGGGCGGGCACAAGCCCCCTACAGTGCACTGTCATTTTGTCTATTAGGCAAAAAATAAAAATTTACCCGAAAAATAGAAGTAAATTATATCCATCATG
>Ga0209092_10004281_pt1 | contig 11996 bp, 9 predicted proteins | sample FraStrMetagenome_FD_187446 | JGI IMG/M metagenome (GOLD analysis project Ga0209092, IMG submission 187446) | Marine eukaryotic phytoplankton communities from Arctic Ocean - Fram Strait ARC3M Metagenome (SPAdes) (version 2) | ecosystem: Environmental > Aquatic > Marine > Oceanic | place: Fram... | reverse complement strand
TCAATGTCGAAGAACATGAACTGCCACGCATGCATTGAGTAGCATCCAGTGGAGAGTCCTATCACCTTGCGAGTGATGTCTCCATTGGACATGCGAATGAGAATTCTCTGAACAGCTGTCTGGCCAGCAGATGTCAGAGATCTCGCTGTTGAAACCAAGCAGGTTTCGATATACGTCTGGTATGAGACGTATGTGTAAATTGTGATCAAAAACATAATTGTCAACTTTAAAACTAAACTCATAATTATCTTAACCATCTTTTAGTCTAGATAGTCTGTGCATAAGGCACAACCTTTTAGGGGAGATTGGGGACGAAACTCCATGGTTGTCTTTCGCCCATGGATCTTGCCAGTACTTACTCCAGGCAGTAATTTCCTCCCTCATTCCTTCTCAAATATAGACATATTTTCTTGAACACTTCCATCAAAAGTTTTGATCTCGAATCCAATTCGCGAAACAAAGCAAGTAGCGTTGAAGAATCTGACATATCGTCACTTTCAGCTTGCAAATCTTTGAATTGTGGGAGCTCAGTTTCATCCCTCTCACTTGTTTTTCTACGCTTCGGTCGCGGAGTCTTAAAGGCTAAAACCTTTGTTTGTTCTTTTGTTTTCTCTTCTAATTCTTCCGAAGTTAAACCATATTCTCACTTCAGAGCCGATGGAGACGCTTCGTCGCTCTCCTTGACCAAATTAAACATGGTTACCCAGCCATCAAAAGATTGGGATAATTTTTTCCATGAAGTTGCTAACTCCTCATCCAATGAGTTAATCATTACCGAAGGCCAACTGAATGCAGAATCATTGTTTCTTTTGACATATGCTTCTCCCGGGAGAATCATACATACTCGCTCTTGTTGATGGTTTTTGGAGCAATTCTTGAGGGTACAAAACGCATGCCCCTGGCCAATCATTCTCACACAAACAAATCCCACTTCATCTTCTGGAACATAGCAAAGCTTATATTTGCGGTTGCTAGAAGCAGACGCTTGCACGGCTTGCGTATCAATAGTGAACTCACCTGTACTTGTATAAGTGGAGGGAGTCGAAGGAGACGTCAACGCCAAAACCCCCCTGTCGCTACCACGCGCGGACTCTTGGAAGCGTATCTCGTCCAGAGTGCGCGAAAGGTTGCCAACGTTGAGATTAAACTCATCTTCGTCACGAACCATAATGAAAAAAATTTATGTAGTTTTGATCTTGATGAAAACCTTACTTCAACGTTTATCCTCTTGATCAGTATGAGGTTAATGCTGAGTTTGTTCTTAGTAATCAAAGATTGTGATCAATTTGTTAACTTTTTGAAACACTTAAAAGCTGGTATCTTTATTACTCAACTTTGCATTTGTATCTTTACAACTTAGAGATTCAACCTTTGTCTTTTTAATTCATTTAGAAGCTTGTTCTCCACAGTGTGTTCTAAAGAAATTCAATTGTAAGTTCTTGATGAAGTTTGCTTAACAAATTTTGCATCGAATATTATCTAGGTTCGATGCTAGAACTTTTAATAATTGTTCTTCGCAACAAGTCTTCACTTCAATTTTTCTTTTACAAATTGAATTAGATGCGTTCTGAGTAAAGAGATCTACCGATTAGATTGTTGTCTCGTAATCCATAATTTAGATCTTGAAATGAATCATTACTAAATGATCTGCAAATAGTGAGGAGACTTAACATCGAAAATGACTCTATTAGCCAATCATCCTCTAAGTATCGAATGGTGATAGGCTGATCAATGTATTTTCATTTTTATGTTCCAATCGCTTTTAAGTAAATTTATCGCAGCTAATAATAACTGTTCAAAACACTTTGCCGTTAACCCGCTTAATTGGTAGATACGAGAAGTCTCAATAAGCAAATGTGGAAGGGCAGGCGGGGAGAAATTTTCAAACATCCCACTAAATCTGTCAGATTTTTAAGAATTTACAATTTTCACATTGTCTAAGTAAAACTCCTGACACACACGAGATATGAAAGAATTCTTCTTTCTTCTACATGCGATGCAGATCTTCTACAGTTAATGTAGATCCACATTTATAAGTTTTAATTAGTGTGCAGGTATCAATTAACGTGCATGAGCATGTACACCTTGAACCGAAATAGGGTAAATTATGGAATTACATCATTGGACGACCGTAAATTTAGAAAACTGCTCTCAGGAAAGTTATGGCAGCGAACAGGATCCATAAAGAACAAAGTTAAATCTAAGAATTGATACCCGATAACAAAGAATTGTATTCCACTCTTTTCCGGACACACTCAATTCTCCTACATTATCGGTTTTGCAGTCGAGGTTGTAGAAAAGGAATCCCACGTGATAGTGAATTTGATTTGATAATTCGAAACGTGATTAAAGGCATTTATTCAATTACATTCAGCATTCATATAAAGTCAAAGAATAAAACAGCATACTTTTGAAAGTACTCAAGAACACACTGAATATTTCGAAATAAAACTGGATTGAAAATATTTGATAAATATTCATACCCCGAAAGAAAATTAATAGTTACTTACGACTTCAATATTCCCCCTTGACACTAATACCTGTGTCAATCTCCATATGCGTGTAGTTTTACCTCTCCCCCAACCAGAAAATTCAGCAACATCTTCATCTCTATCTTCACCAACTAACCGTACAGAACAAGAAGAGGTTGCAGTGGTTAAAAAATCCGTATCAGCGAAGAAGTCGATACAAGGTGGAAAGTCGATTTCTTCCACGAAACAAAAAACATTACCTCCCAAACGAGAAACAAAGGCTTACTGGAAACCAGAAGGGATCCAAACTGAAAGTTATAAGTCGTTAGAATTTGCAACAACTTCAAGCTCTATTTGTTCTACATCATCAAGCAGTACAAGGAACGTATCTCAAGAAGCACATTTAGAGTCACCGAATTCATTGCTGCATTCATATTCTAGTTCATCTGCAGCAACAAGTTCTCAGCGCATTGCAAGCTCGTTCTCATCTTCGTCGTCAACTCGCAAAAGAAAGAATCCCTACAGGTCATCTCCGAACTCATCTTCAACGGCATCAAATTCGAATTTAGAGACGTTTTCTCAATTAAAGACTGTTGCTTCAAATAAGATTCTTAAGATGACCCAAGGACCTCAAGAACGTTCATCATTAGTCCCCAGTGTATATTCAAGAAAGAAAAATAAAAGTTCGGATCATTTAGAGGTTAATGTATCTAGAATTCACCTTGATAACTGTGAAGATGCTCAACATGAAAGCTACAGTTCTGAGCAAGATAAGTTTAAAAGCAATTGTCGAGACGAATTAGAACGTTATCAAGCTTTCCAAAAGGTTCTCAAGGAAAAAAAATTAGAAATGGTGGAACAAGAAGGAGATGGGAATTGTTTGTTTCGTGCTGTCAGTCTTCAAGTTTATGGAGACTCAGAAATGCATGGAGAAGTCCGCAAAAAATGTTTGGACTTTATGGTAAGTTCTTAACGTTTGCATCTAGAAATCTTATAAATTGACTTCTGTAAATTAATCTGCTGCTATCTTTGAATGGTAGGCAAAAGAAAGAGAACATTTCTCTCAATTTATCATTGATGAACCGTTTGAAGATTATATCCAAAGAAAAAGAATAGATGGCGTTCACGGAAACAACCCGGAGATTCAAGCCATCAGTGAACTTTTCAATAGACCTGTGGAAGTATTTGTTCCTGAAAATGGAGGTAGGATACAATACAAATGACTCTCCATGATTGCTATATTGAAAGATAATTCTAACAATCTTATTCACTTTGACTTTTTCAGCAAATCCAATAAACATATTTCATGCAGAGTACAAAACCTCAGATGCACCTATTCGTTTATCGTATCATGATGGAAATCATTACAATGCCGTAATTGACCCGGTTTGTCCAACTGCAGGATTGGGCCTAGGATTACCAGGATTACAACCTGGTTTGGCAGATAAAATGCAATTAAAAGAAGCTGTGGAAGAAAATCTACAAATACAAGAGAAACATGATTTTGAAAAGATGAAAGATGAAAGTCTACAATTTCAGATGAAAATGGCAATGATGGAGAGTAAAAAATATAATCCAAACGATGTAAGTATGATATTTGAATCTCTTTATCCACCTTATTTTTTGAAGCACATACTTATTGACGTTTTTGTGTTTTTTCTTGTAAAGCTGTACAAACAAAAAGCAATTGCTCTATCTGATCTTGAAGCGACAGACTTTGAGCTTGAACAAATGGTACGATTCTCTTGATTTGTAGAATTTGGATAAAATCTCACTTGTTTGTTATATTATGATTATATTTCTTATTTATTCGTCTTTCCTGTTGTGAAAATAGGTCCTTGCCAATTCATTAAAAACATACCAGAACACAGAAAAAGCAAGAAAAGGCTCTAGTAATTCCAAGAGAAGAATAAAAAGCAATTCATCTCCTTTAGCTTTACCAAAAGTAAGTAGGATGCACTAACACATGCCATTGATCGTGGGTATATCAAGTCTCATATCAAATTTATTCTATTCTTGCTTCCACAGTCAACTTCATCAACAGCATCCGCATCTACGTTTGCTAGAACATCACAGGATATTCAACCTGCAACAAAGCAACGTAGTATTGCTGCTTCTTCAAATGCTGCATCTGCCGCGTTTGCTTCAAGAGCGCAAGATCCTCACGAAGGCGAAGAAGAATATCCACAAGTTGTGCAAGAACTTGTGATGAACGGTTTCGAACTCTCAAAAGTATTGCATGCGTATGATCTGGTAGGGAATAATTTTGATGATTTGTTGTGTTTTCTAATGAGTGCAGGAAGATAGATGTGAGAATGTGTAATAAAAGAAACAAGTGTACGAAAAATAATTGTAAATACCAAACTCATGAACATGAAGGATATCTATTTCTCGGGTGTTTCAGTGTTTCTTTGTCTCGTCGTAAAGGCTGTGAGCTAATTATACAACCAGAATATATTGATTTAGGAAAATGTTAAACACCCTGTAAAGATTCATTACAGTAACTATGCGGATTATAAACTTCACATTTTAGGAAATGTACAAAATATAGATGAATTAGATAAGAAACAACAATTGTTGATCCATCCAAACGATTTGCTACCGTGATAATGACATTGCCTTCTTCTCTTTTGTACTGAGTTTATCTGTAAGTGAATTTCCTTCCCCAGAACTACAAAGACTATTGATTTCATCATCACAGACAAGACTATTCAAATACTTTAAATCTCGATCCGCTTGCGTTTGTTGTTGATAAGATGAAGTGGAGATCATGTGTTGTGGATGTTGCTGTTGTTTTTGTTGCTTCTCTTGTTGTTTTTGAAGGTTGGCACCAAGACTACAAAATAATTTAGAGGATTTTTTGGTTTGAGTAAGGTTCATATCAGGCTCATCATGAAGTAGTTCGATAGGGGTGGATACCATACATAAGCCTCGAAGTATGGAACAGCTAAGCGTCATGGATTTGTGATGTGTCTATATGGATTGGGATTCAATACAGGATTGTTAAGAATTGCTGCACGAAATTCCTCGAGATTAGAAGAATAGTGTGGTAGAGTCTTGTCGGTCACAGAATCACTGAAGGTGTTGAGTTCAAGTTTCGGTGATAGTTCGTTCGTTTCTTTAACAGCAGTAGTTACTTTAGTTAGGTTTTTTCAACAAGATTGAAGAAATGGTCAAATACTAATTTGAAGAGACCTATCGTATTCAAAAATTCTCAAACTGTTTACTTAGGAGATTTACGCTAAATATGTCGTCACTATTTATAACAGTCTATTTGAAAAGCTTCTAAGTAATTTATTTGCTCACAGCAATTATGGGCAGTACGGTGTTGGGACTGAAAACTCGTATATACGAGAGAACATCCCCTTCATAGAATCTCTACGCTGATCAAAACCAGCTGAAATATGTTGAGCAAATGAAAAGAGATTGCCAAACTTGAATGATTCATCTACATCATGCACCCCATCGAACAGCAACTATGCAACTCAACACTCAATACCATCAAATCCCCAGAACTCTCCAAAATCAATTTTGTATTTATGGAACCTGTCGAAGTATCCTACTTTCCAGATTATCTTACCAAAATAAAAAAGCCTATGGATCTTACAACCTTAACTACAAATTTGGAAGAAAAACGATATTCGAATTTTAAGGATTTTTTTCATGATGCTTCGTTAATGTATCACAATGCTAGAATATATCATAAGGATAAAGCTGAAACCCGTCATATCATTGAAATAGCGGATAATTTAGAAAAATTATTAAAGAAGGAAGAGAAGAGAGTAAAAAAGACTTTCACCAAGTATAGAGAGAAGTATAAAGAGGAGAAAAAAGAACGCAAGAAGGAACGAAAAGAAAAAGCCAAAGCTGCTCAAGGTCAAGCACAAAAATCAGAAAAATCTTCCTTTTCTAGTAATAAAAGTGAAAATTCCTCTGAGAAGGAAGTTGTCAAGAAGGAAAAAACTAAAAAACCTTCCTTCAAATTAAAACTATCTTCGTCCAATGATTCCAAAAGTCAAGGTAGTGGTGGTACTACGAACGATGATAAAGAAGAAAAAACATCTAGTTCTAAAACTTCTTTAAAGCTTGGGAAGTCTTCCAAAGATAAATCTTCCAAAACAAATAAAGATTCGGAGAAAATTACAGTGAAAAAGGCAAAACCAGTCTCGAAAACGATTAAACCAAAATTAAAATTACGTTTTGGAGCACAAAAATCTTCGTCAAGCTCTTCTGGAACCTCATCAGGAAGCTCTGGACCAATTAATGAAAGTAAAAAAGAATCTACCAAAAAAGAATCTACCAAAAAAGAATCTACTAAAAAAGATTCTACAACTACTATACCTAGTACTAATTCAACATCACAAAGTAAAAAAAATAAATCCAAGGTGAAACTATCACTGGGGGTCAAGAAATCTATTACCACCACTGATACATCAAATTCATCCAATAATAAATCATTAGACACAAGCTCCAAAGGCAAAAGAAAAGCCGAATCCCCCAGCACATCAAATTTCACTAATGCAACTGAGGAACGAAAGAGTAAGAAACCCTCTAAATCCTCTACAGTACCAACTACTTCGACTCCTTCTTCCGTGGGTGCTCCATCCCGTGGCAAAGAATTACCAAAAGCGGTAGCCACCGAAAAAAAGGAAGAAAAGAAGACCAATGCCGAAACATCTTCTACCAAAGCCTCCAATTCCAAAATCACCCTCGTATTTGGAAATAAAAAACAAAATTCCTCAAAAAGTAGTAGTACTAGTAACTCTAAACAAAGTGGTACAAAATCATCATTATCAACATCAGCAACAACAACACCTACGAAATCTTCCGATGGTACCAATTTGATCGATCCCATGACGGATGCTAGAAAAAGTGCCTGTTTCAAGGTATTATCGGGATTAAAGAGAAGAGAACCTATCAATTCTTCCTGGTTTTTAGATCCACAATCGGATCCAAGGATATTAGAGGATTACAAAGCTAAAATAAAAAATCCAATGGATTTACGGAAAATGTCTTCCAAGTAAGTATTCTATCCAACACCATAGATGTGGATGACATGATACCATTCTTGATGTTTCTCTAATATTTTTTTTTGTGACAATTCCTCCAGAATTGATAAGAATGAATATAAAACAGTCCATGAATTCGTGAGGGACATGAGAAGAATATTTGCAAATTGTTTACGTTACAATACTGATACTGAGAGTAATCTTCGTCCAGCGGCTCTTCAAATGTTAGTCGTTGCAGAAAATCTAATGGCCTACTTTATTCAAAAACACGAACCCACAACTATCTATCCACCACTATTGTACAATTGGAAAAAATGCATTGAGACTTTGGATAAGATATTAGAATTGAAAAATTCCGATGATAAACATCAGACAGCACATTTCTTTTTACATCCTGTATCCTTTTTCTTTCACGGAAAATGGCCAGCTGGATATTTAAGCACTATCTCCACTCCCATGGATATGGGAACTGTAGTATCCAAGTTAATTGAGGGAGATCATAGGTCAGTGCAAGAGTTTGTGACGGATTGTCAACTTGTGTGGGACAATTGTGTCAAATACAATGGTGATAAGGAACCGACATTGACCGAAAAAGCACAACGATTGAAAAAAGCAGGAGAAGAAGTATTGAAGCAATTGATAGAAAAGGATAATTATGAAAAGGAGGATGTTAAAAAACGTGGATATCATCCAGGACTCAAGATAGCTAGAGCTCCAGAGGCATTTTTACTCAAAATGTTACAAGATTTGCGAATGACGACATATACGGATAGAAGGACCAAGGTAAGATCTTATTGTTCCTATTCATTCATTCATTCTTGTCTGTATTGGATGTCAAGTCAATGATAATGACTCAACCACCCATCACCATCTCCACAAAAATGGCAGTTTACAGAAAGTGCCACGGTCGTATTTGAAAAACCAGTCGATACTACCATCTTTTCCGATTATCGTCAATTCGTAAAATGTCCAATGAATTTAGAAACTGTCGAACAAAAGATTAAAAATGACGAATACGAAGCACCTGAGGATTTTGAATATGATGTCCTATTAATATTTAAAAATTGTGAAAGCTACAATGTCCCCAAAAAGAATGATTTGATTGTGTTGAAAGCAAAGCATTGTGCTGCGAAATTTCGTAAATTGTATACATCTCGTATGAAAGGATATATGGAACAAAGTAGTTCTGGAAAGGGAAAACATTTTGAGGGTAGTAGTAGTCATACGACTACGAATCAAAAGAGTTCGTCGTTGTCCAGTGTCAAAGAAAAGCATACCAAGGGAAGTGATAGTAGTAGTAGTAAGAACCATAGGAAGAGATCCAGATCACCCAACCCAGAGAGTAGTAGTAGTAGTAGTAACAAATCCAATAAAAAAGCAAAGATGGAATTGAAAGTAGGCAGTACCAAAACAAGTAAATCAAAATCTCTCTCTTCTGGATCTTCTGGATCTTCTACCTCCAACAACAAAAAATCCATGAAAGCCAATCTCACTAAGACCGGAAAAGGGAGTGCCAATTATGATGAAAACGCCCCATTGGAATTATTTGATGCCATCCGTCTCATCAAGGAACAATATGCTCCACGTCGGAGTATCAAAGAACTCGAACCATGGGAAATATCCTGTTCCAAAATCATGCAAGCACTGTTACAGCATCCATGGCTACGGGCACGGAATGCTCGACCCAAATTTAATTTCCATGCTCCCGTCCCGATGGTATATCCGGAAGTCAAGGTCGCGTATCAAGATAAAATCAAACATCCGAGTGATTTGACCACGGTAGAAGCGAAATTGATGCAAGGTGGTCATTATACCAGTCCTCAAAAATTCGTAGATGACGTAGCACTCATTTTTTCCAATGCGATTGTGTTCAATGAGACAGGACGTGCCGATGGAGAACCCTTAGCCTGTTCGTATCATGATGCCTCCAAGCATTTGATCTGTTATGCACGTTGGTTATCCTTGGAATATCTGTCATTGTATTTGACGGTGGAAGAACGGCAAGATGACAAAGACCCATTGTGGGGTCCCGTCACTCATTGGGAATTGACCAATGTGAATCAAGAAGATGCCAAACAGGAGATGGAACATCGAGTCTTACATCAAACTATGATCCAAAGTGATGTCGGAGATAAATATTCCTGGATGGAATATGAATGTGAAAAACTTCTCAAAGCACTCCGTCGTCAAACCGATACACGGTTCATGACCTACTTTATTTCCTTCACTCATTATCCACCAGATTATTCCGCCTTTGTCTCCAAACCAATGTCCTGGGACAAAGTGAGTGATAATCTCCGTCAACGATTGTATCCGACCTTAGGACATATCGTGGAAGATCTTCGTCTTATCTTTTCCAATGCATTGAAATACAACGTCCGTGCGAAGGGGACAGAGACCGTCTCTGGAAAAGCCTATGATGCGGCAGTGACGATGAGTGGGAAATTGGAAGTGGCCGTGGATGGGATGTTATTGTCCGTTGGAGATCGATTGGAACGAGATCGGATTGATCAACGTACCGCCGAACGTGAAATGGAGGCATTGGAACGGGCGAAGGAAGAACGTGCTCATATGGAACGACTTCAACGTGGCTCCAATACAGATCGTCCTTCCTCCTCCACTCATCATCGTCATCCTCCTCCTAATACTCAACATCACTCTTCTTCTTCTACCCTGGAAAAACAGGTAGTGACCTATCAGACTTTAAAAGTCATTCCCTCACGTAGTTCCAAACGTCCTTCCACATTTGCCGAATTCGACTTTCCTCTGTATGAAAATGAAGATTCTCATCGAGCAAGAACTCAGGGAGAAGCCGAACGACAACAACAATTATATGAAGCTATGGACCATCAACAACGGATGTTTCTTCAAATGCAAAAGATTGCTTTAAATGTTGGTGTGCAATATTATCATCAACGGCAGGAACGGGAAGGACTTCGGAATGTGTTGGAACAGACTTGGAGTCGAAGGAGTCGTTTGAAAGAAGAAGTGAGAGATAATGTTGATGATGATGATCATAATGTTGATAATGATAGAAGTATGTCCGATAGGATTCCAGAGTGGAAAGGAGATCTGATTGCTGCATCGTTATATCCAACTACCACACGTGACAAAGTGACCATGTCATGGAACAAAAAATATCCAACAACGACCAAGAAAAAACAGCATTGGACACATGTTATTTTAGAAGAATTTTAACAAAGTAATGTTTCATTATTTGAAATATTTGTCAGGATGTACATATCCATCTGTTTATTTATTTATGTATGTCTGCATTATCCTATAGCATCGTATCCTTTTGGAGTCTCTATATCCATAGCCATATCCATATCCATATCCATAGCCATTCCTAAATATGGAACGAATTTTATTTATTCCTCATCCGGATCTGCTGGATTCGCATAGGCCACAATTAAAAACGCAATCAAGGATGCGACACCCACCGCTGCCAATATCGGCACTGCCAAAATCGCAGGAGAATTCACAATTGTTCCCAAGGCTTGTCCAAAAGCGGCTGCGGGATCAATGGGTTCGGCGGAAAGAAGTAAGGGAGAGGAGGAATAGGAAGGTGGAAGGAGAGGGATATCGAGGGACGATGGAGGGGTGAGGTGGAGAGAGGAGGAGGAAGGGATGATGGTGGTGGTGGTGGTGGGGGAGTGGGCAAAGGCGAGAGTGGTGGGAGGAACAAAGGCAGTGATGGAGGTGATTGGAAGAAGGAGAAGGAGGAGGAAGGGGATATTCATGTTGGGAAGCATGGTGAGGATGTTTCTATTTCGGATCTTGGAAACTTCCAAACGGATGGAACGATCGTTAGTTAGTGGGTGATAAGCGGATAATAGAATCAATGATGAGAGGGACGTTTGGGGAAACTGATGTGGTGCAATATATTCATAATATTAGTAATAATCCCAATATTCATATTAATAGTAATATTCACCAAAGAGGGGTAAGAGGAGTTACCGAGATCCGGACGTAGTACTATGTAGACATTGATACTGATGGAAGAGTAGAGGATAGTTAGTACATATAGATCGTCGTGCGCATTTCGGGATGTCTCTATTTGTGACAGCTCCTTTTAATCGTCAACCATCTGACGTATTTCTGCGATATTCTTTGGTTTCGAAATCATGTTGGGGTAGTAAAATTTTTAATCGGCTGTGGGCCCCCCTGACCAGGGCGGGTGCAATGCCCCTTCCATGAAATGGTTATATTACCGAATACCCATAAAATTCAGTATTTTTTTAAGGTAGGATTCTACACAAATTGAGTATGTTGATGGACGAATAACATGGTAACTTTCATGAGCATTGAAATATATTCAGCTTTGAATAAAAATCGTCCCTAATAGGGTGAAATGGTGTTTTAAATAGAATTTTGTTCTATCAAATGATCTGTTTTACTTAGATTTAAATATACCAACTACTTAAATGTATATAAAGCAATTTAGCATTTCTTTCCATGACACGATTACTATAACTCAAAAATATCTCTTCTTTAAACACAAACAAGATTATAC
>Ga0209092_10004279_pt1 | contig 11997 bp, 13 predicted proteins | sample FraStrMetagenome_FD_187446 | JGI IMG/M metagenome (GOLD analysis project Ga0209092, IMG submission 187446) | Marine eukaryotic phytoplankton communities from Arctic Ocean - Fram Strait ARC3M Metagenome (SPAdes) (version 2) | ecosystem: Environmental > Aquatic > Marine > Oceanic | place: Fram... | reverse complement strand
AGTCTAGATAACTCTCTAGAGAAAAGAGGAAAGAAAAAGTGAGGCAGAGAAAAAGTGAGGCTTTCTGGTAAGATTTTTATTGTTTATGTTCACGATATGGTTGCATAATGATGGCGATAGGTGTGTAAATGTGTGTACGCTATTACAATAAAAAATTATAAATATTAAATCGTACGTCTAACATCAGTGCCTCATTCTGCTAATGTTCCACTGACCATGAATAATATCTGTAACTCAGTCTGTCAACGATTTCGAATTAAATAGAGATCTATTTAATAATGTCTCCATTAGTTTTGTATTGAATTACCATAAACTTTGTACATTGTTAGCAATTTATATACATCCTAATGCTTCTTATACATCTAAAAAATAATGCTTGTTATCGGTCAGTTGTCTCTTTATTCCATATTGTTTACATTAAACCTCCCTTCCTAATCTGGAACTATTCAGCGGCAACTAAATACGAATCTATTATAAATCGTGTAGTCTTTTTCTAATCTTTAACAGGAGGACTCGTGTTGTTCGTTTGCGTTGATACTGCTTGCCTTCCGCCAAGAATATTCTTACGAATCACCAACGTCGCAAGAGTTTGATTCTTAAAGTTCTTTATCGACCGTTTCGCCTCAATGTTGGCATTTTTCTTTATCGGAACAGTTGATTGGCTAGTTTGCTCGTTGCGCTTATTCTTAGAATCGGCTGTTCTTTCTAAAGGCGCAGACGCTGACTTTGACTGAACAGTACTTTCTGTCGACTTCTTTTTCAACGACGATTGCAGGTAGAGAGTAGCCTCCTTCAGCGATTTATAGTTGTGACGAAGCATCCATTTTCTGACATCGCCTCTCATTGCATTAGAAGACTGGTCTATCTCATCGAGTTCTTCTTCATTCATTAAGCTCATCGCAACGTCCAGACTTTCACGATCAGATTCACTTATACAACTACTTACAAGGCTATGATCATCGTCATCATCTTGCACGTTTACGTTATGTTCTTTATTTATATTCGAAAGCATAGCTTCAACAGATATTGTCCTATCCCTACCGTTTAGTTCTATGTTTTCTGGGCTATGGCTTCCATTAACGCATTCATCATCCACAGACAACTCATCCCCTTCCCCCTCTGGAATACTCAATTTTTGAACCGACGTTTTGGTACCCACATTCTTTCCTTTCCGCTTCTGATTTGAATTTTGCGCTAAATTTCCTTTTTTCACCATTAGATTAAAGGCTAACTTATCTTTCAAGCTAAGATTCGAAAAAGCCGATTGAAGTAACACTTTTCTTTCAAGATCGGGTGCTCGTTGTTGATTAACATTGTTTGACAGTAAAAGATCTTTTCCTGACTTTTCTGCAAGCCATTTTGCAATATCGGGAAAACCATTCCGAATGGCTTACATTCAATAGTATTAGAGAAATTGTAAAATTTTTAACTTGATGTTCTTGCACCAGACTCACCATGATCAGCAGGAGTCAACAACGAAGAATCTTTGACTTCAATTGCGCATCCATTACGGGTTAAAAGCTCGACCACGGCAAAATGCCCCGCTCCGCACGCAAGATGAAGAGGTGTCAATTTACCTCGCACGGACAAGGCATCAGAGTTAGCCCCTCTACTCAAAAGGACGGGCAGTAATGACTGTAAATTATAAAGCGATGCGTAGTGAATAAGAGTAAAGCCACTCTTGTCGGGGGCGTTTAATTCCTCTTGCAATTCGATATCGCTTGAGCTCATTTCTACAAGCATTTCCACAATACGTATAAGGAGACTATCAAGAAGTGAATCAAGCTGGTCATCATCTATATCTTCCAACTGTCCATCGTCCAAGAAAGCTGAAAATATTTTTGTAAGTTGGAAACTGAAAATAGGACCAGCAAAAACATAGACTCACCCTCTACGTTTTGTACAAGACTGTTCGACGATGAATTCGGGTCGGAGAGCCCTGACTGTTCTACGCTGGGAATCGTCCACGTATTATCAGTTACATTACTTTCACCTTCCTCTGCACCGGCAATGACTGTTGTTAGCTTTTCAACAAAGCGAATTTTGCAGTGCCTGTCAACTTCCGCGCCGACCGAATTACTGGCTAGATTATAAATCATACTTTGGGTATCATCAGGGACATCAATCGTTAGTGCGGTGCGCTTCTTACTCTGTGCGACGTAACTATTTTCAGACAGATCAGCAGTGTGCTTAAGCTCCATATTCTCATTCAATGATACATCCGGAAAATCAGAAAGCGCTACAGCAATACTTGCCATGGCAGCTGGTGGAGCAGGAAGCTCAACATCATTCGCTTGTGACGAATCGCTTTTAGTGTTCATGGTCGAAGGAAACGAATCATTTGATGTGGAGATAGATAAGGGCTGGAAAATAGCTTGAAAACCTGTTGCAACGAGAACGCTTAGTAAACGTACACAACATTGAAGTGCATGACTTTTTCTCACCTGTAAATTCTATGACATCATCACTTATTTGAGATAAAAAGCACACATTTACTACTTTCCTCCAAGCAAAAAATGTTGGCAATAATTGTGCCTTATTTGTTGGCATTCTCGCTACAACCTCCTTCCACTGCTTCTGTAAATTGTCACTTAAAAGTTGAAGATCACTGTAACCTGAACTATAGTCTGGAGGTGATCCAAAAAGAAATACAGCCCGATTGCAATCTGAGGGTAATCTTGGGCATACACAACGATACGTAAATGGGTTGACCTCGAATGCAGGCGAAATGTTGAGATCATCACCAGAAAGATTTTCCTTTTGAGTGTCGACAAAAGCAATAAAAAAATGTAGGTTTTGGCCTCCTTTTGCAACGGGATTCGAGAAAGAAATAACAATTTTTGATTGTTTATTGGAATTTGGACGGTATGTGACATGATCTGGTGTTACATCGATGACTTGAGGAAGAGTCATAGATTGAGCCTGCGTTTCATTGCCTGCATCACTGTTCCAATGTTTCGGTGACATATAATCATTGTTATTTAATGGTTGCCGCATCGACCCTGCAGTAGCACTAAGAGTTTCTGGAATCGAGTCAAGATTTGTCAAATCATGAGACTGTGCACGATGAAGTTGTTTTTGCTGCCAGACATAGTCATAGACCTCTGGGGATGCATCAGTCATCGTCTCGTTTAAATACGAAGGCTTTGCTGAATAAATATTTTCATCATCGAGCTTCAATGTCAATGAGCTTGTCGATGATTCCCTCGGACTGTTGGGGAGTTCGGACCATGATCCGTTGCTTGGCTCAAAGCTGCTACTTACAAATTCGTAAAAGCTAGATTCTGACAGTTGAGAGTTATGCCTTGGTGCCGAGGCAAAAATCATTTGACCTGGCGTTTTGTTACGAACCTGACTTGGTTCCTCATTCCCATCATGGACATTCATATTGTTTTCACTCTCATCAAATAGGTTGTATAAAGAGTCCCCCATAGATCCCATAGATGACATGAAGACATCACGAATGTTTTCACCACTTTCTTCACCACAATCCATTGGATTTCCCTCATCAACATTATTATAGTCGTTCAAATGATTTACATGAAGACCTTTATTTACTTTCAAAAGATGCTGATTAATTTCTGCTGCTGGATTTGGATACTTTTGATGAGCCGAATGAAAGGGGGTGGTAATGGAGCCCGGATACGTTGGGGAATGATTGCTAATATTCCCCATTGTCCTACTATTACTACTACTACCGCTACTATTAATCTTTCCCACCTCCATCGCAACTTCTCCATTCATAATCTTTCCAGCAATATCTGTATCCAAGTAATGCACCAACACCAATGTTGATATTGCCTTACTCGCACCAGTAAACACCGGTTTCATAGCATTACCGCTACTTATATTCGTCTTTTGCTCCTCATTGACATAATTCGGAGAGCTCGAGGCAGCATTCGGATCCAATAAATGATACGCTCTCCGATGCATCGTACTCACATCCGCACTGTGCACATAACAACCGGCTACTCTATAACGGCCACCAATACGAAGTTTTACATGATCCTCACGAACCTTTGGACTATTCCTCTTTTTAATCCACACATGTCCATCATCCTTATAATTCCTCGTAGCACTGCGATCGTACAGGAAAATACTCCCACTAACGGGCGGAGATTTCGGCGGATGCGGCGTAATATCAAACAGTGGATTGTTCGAGTCTAAGATGCACTCCAGTTCGGAAACGTTCAACCATCGGCATCTGACCAAATCCCGTGCCCGTTCCTCGCTGAAAGTTGCTGCGTCGAACTCCTTCTTGACGGATTTGGGTTTGGCCTTACGTCCTGTGTTACCAGCAGCTGCCTTCGGCATGGATAAGAGGTGCTGTGTGAATATTGGTTATAGACAATTAATTTATTGGATGAGTGTGAATTAGTTACCTCTCGGAGCTGTGAAGAGAGAGGTTTTTCTCTAGTGTGTTTTTGTTTCGTGTGTTATATTTTATTTTTCCGAGCGCAATACGACTCGTATATTTTTTTGTATTGCTCACGCACCGGATCACCCATCTCTGTTCTCTGTCACGAAAAACCGAGATATTTCGAAGCTATCACCTGTCACGTCATGGTAGATTCGAACATACTCTCATATGAATCGAGAGTTCAAAATGTACATGTACGAGCAACCGGAACAATATGTACGACGTTGGAAGTAGGAGTTAGGTAGTGGACCTACGATGTACACATAGTACCGGAAAAAAGAAGTTTCTGAGAAAATTGTATCCAATCAGAAGAAGATGTATGAACGACGGATGACGGATCGGAGTTTTTGGCCATATATCAATGTAAAACAGAATTTCTTGTCGTATTTCGTACAAGATTTTCGTTCATACCGTATCTCTACGTAGTATTCCGAACGGAGATTTCCAGTTAGCTACGTGTATATGTATTTCCATTGATTTTCTTCTTCATGCAGCGTTCCGAGAAGAATCCCGATACATATACACTGTAACCTGTGACTTACCGGCATATCGAATCTCTTATTTGAATGGCTATCATTTTAGAGCTATGAATCATTAATGTCATAGATAAGAATCTTTGGAAGTGAATTGTCCTTTCAAAGATTCTAGGCAGGACTCCAAATTCTCTCTCTCTCTAGAGAGAGAGGTCTCCTAAAGAGAGAGCAGTAGTCCGCTAACTTTGACTTCTTATCAAAATGAAATAGGAACAGAATTGAAAAATTATAAAAAAGACAAAACCGATTTTGTAGCTGATTGAAATTTGTTTTGTATCGAGAAATGAGCTTGATGACTACGACAGAAGTAATCTACCGGTAGCAACTTCGATCTATGTAAGGTCCCTGTCGAGGGAATCTGTCCCAATGGGTTTTCATCATAGATCACGATTCGTGAATTTAGCTTTGTCGTCCCGAGCGAAGATTACGAAAAGGATCTGTCATTTTGCGTATGGCATGCAGTTTAATAACGCCAACACCTAACTAGTATCATTAATAACTCCAATCTATAATCGTAAAGGGCTCATCACTGTACGATTTTTTAAGCTAAAAGTATATTTGACAGCTACGAGCAGAATATAATTTTGCTTCTCGACAATCCTTATTGCGTTCATTTTTCATTTCACGAAGTACCGGGTTCATGTACAAATTTCCAATTTGTGTTTGAGCCAAAATTCGCATTATGGGACGTGCAATAGGGCATTGGGCATTGGACATTGGGCAATTACTTTTTGTTGTAAGATAACTTATACTAACTAAATAGCCAAAGATAGTGTTCAAGATGATGGCCCTACGTACGCCTGCGACGTAGACCTGTACATGTATGTGATCTTGATCCTTGATAGGTGACATCGGCACCTCGTGACATTTGAAAGAGCCGATCTATTCTTTGATTTTCCATATATATATTAGTATGAAGATTTCAATCGCTGCTCTCACGTTGCTAATTTCTTCTGTTGAAGCCTTTGCTCCATCCACATTCGGACGCGTCGGTGGAGTCTCTTCTCTCGATGCAAAAGGAAAGGCGAAAAAGGCCAAGAAGGCCAAAGCAGAGAAAGAAGCTCCTGCCGCAGTGGAAGAGGAACCAGTTGCAGTTGTAAAGGAACCCACCCCTGCTCCCGCCCCTGCACCAGCACCCGTAGACTTAGCAAAGAAATATGCTGGTATGGAGGAAGAGGAAAGAAATTTTTCTATTTTGGTGGATCTTGGTATAATCACAGTTCATCAGGACCCTGACGAGAAAGGCTATGATTCGAGTAAAGATGACGAATTTTGCGCGGAATATGACGAATAAAATTTAACATATTTGGACGGTGATTCGATCGATGGAGATTTTTAAATTTTGATCGATGAAATCTAAATTTTCATTATTATTTTGAAAATGCAAAAGATTCACTTTTAAGAGCAGTAACGTTACCTTTTTGCAGTTTATATTCGCTGCAATCGTCAATCAGAAATAGTATCAATGCATGATTTACAAATGAATTTCATTTGTACGTCTTAAATATTATTATGCAACCTTTTAATGAATTTTTGTACGCTCGTTTTGTACGCTCGTATCTGTGTGATGGTAATGATATTGCTTCCCATATCATTGTTCAAAGTATTGGTAAACATCATCACAATCAATATCAATGAATAACTATGATCATGATTCCTTGCATGATGTCTCTGAGACTCTGAAAAAGCATATGTCACTGCACTTGTATCCTATCCTGTTTATAAAAAAGATTAATGTCTCTTTTTAAAGCGGTTCTGAAGGCTGTATATGCCATTAATAGTAAACCGGTGAAGAGCCTTACTTATCTAATATTTCCACCATTCAACTGCGATTAATTGAATGAAAAAGCCTTCTTGACCAGCTCCTATTTCTTGAAATCGTAAGCTTATGCTTGATTTTGGACCAAACGCGTATAAATTTTGATGTGAGCGGTATTTATGGATTCCCATCTCTGTGCTCGTGCTCGTATGTTTCTTTTAATTTTTTCTATTTCTGTTCCTGTTCGTGTTCCTGTCAAGCTTGACACTCTCTACTCTCTACTAGCTACTGGGCATCTCCAAAATCCTACTCACTACCACCCCTTCAGCTTCGTATTAGCATTATCCAATACCAAATCTATATACTAGAGAGAGAGATAGAGTACGCAAAATGACAAAAGAAGCATGTTTGAACTTGTTATCATAATACTGTTGTCTCTGTTTCTGATCAAAGCATCATTAAAAAAGTATAATCGCTGGAAGAGAAAGAAGCAATTAAGAGGTTGGGTCACAGAAACGTTACACCAGAGGGATACCAAGGTTCATAAGTGTTTATTGTCCTCTTCCAATAATAAGAATAATAATAATAATGATGACGATGATACCGGTACAAACTTCTACACTGCAGCGGACACTCGAACGTTAATAGCAAGTGGAAAGCTGGATCCAGCGGAAAACGTCCTCCAATTGGCAAGACGTTGTCATTTGTATGGAAAAAATTGCAATGGGGACACGGATCAGGGGGTGAATGCAATAACTGAAGAATTTTACGATGAAGCTTTTATCAAAGCAGAGGAAATGAAGTCAATGAAAAGGAAACGTGATGATGTACCATTACTGTATGGAGTGCCAATATCGGTTAAAGACTGCATTGCAATGAAAGGTGCACTGCAGACTGGTGGCCTCGCATGCCGGGCAAATGAAAAGCATAGATCCAAAACGGACTGTCTCCTTTTAAGTGTATTGCGTTCCGCTGGAGCATTGCCCATGGTACGAGGCAATGTGAGTCAAATTATGATGCTACCTGAATCGTATAATCTTGTTTGGGGGAGAAGTCGTAATCCATGGGACTTAGATCGCGTTCCAGGAGGATCATCCGGTGGAGAAGCTGCACTTGTTGCAATGAAATGCGTGCCATTGGCAGTTGGATCTGATGTTGCCGGTTCTATCCGAATACCAGCAGCGTTTTGTGGTGTTATTGGGTTCAAGCCAAGCAGTACACGCCTCAGCCTTAAGGGATCTATGAGACCTCGAAAGGATAATAAACAGGGTTCTACAGTAATTATTCCGTCAGTAGCTGGACCAATCGCACGAAGTGTAGAGGACTGTGCACTGTTTATGAAAGCAGTTTGGAATGAAAATACGTTTTGTAATGATACAACAATTGTACCCTTGCCGTTTAACGAAGAGAAATACCGCACGAACAAACCAATGAGAATTGGATATTTCTTTACAGACGAATGGTTTGAGCCATGCACTGCAGTAAAAAGAGGCTTGCTTGAGACAATCGAAGGTCTGAAGAAAGCAGGACATACGTGCATACCTTTTCGTCTTCCTACCAATGGATGGGAAATATACCCCTTACTAGTTAGTATTAATGCTGCTGATGGAAACCTGAGATCATTTGTTGAAGCACTTGAAGGCGAAGATATGATTAATTCTTATCGTCCACTATACAGTGCGGCCAGCTTGCCTAACATAGTTCGTCCAGTGATTAAACAATTCATCGATAAGAGAAGAGCTACATTACTGGCATGTGGTAGGAATGGGGGGATATCTAGCTATGACTTTTGGCAAAAATGTGCAGAGTTGACCATTATGAAAAACAAATGGGACGACGCAGTCAGATCTGCAAATATTGACGCAATAATTTTTCCTGCGCTCCCAATACCCGCTCTTCCGCACGGAATTGCAGGCGATTTTACCGCTGCATTTAGTTACCCTTTTATTGCAAATATGTTGCAGTGGCCAGCAGGAGTTGTGCCTGTCAGTACTATCCGATGCGATGAGCAACACTATAAATTAGAAGACATTCCCATCGATCAAAGGGATCATTTTGCAATGATTGCAGCGAAAGTAATGAGTGGAAGTGAGGGGCTTCCTATCGGTGTTGCAATCATGACACGTGGTTTTAAAGATGAAACATGTTTGCGAGTAATGAAAGAAATCGAGTCAATAGTCGATTTCAAACACGAACCGAAAGCGTATCTCAGGAAAGTGACATAAGCGGTGTTTTAGCTTTTTGCTTATAATATTTCCCACCGGCTTCAAAATCTTGTCCATTATTCATGTTATTCGTTCACTTTGTTCTGTAGCATGTTGTCCTACGATACCTTTAGTAACGAACGACAGCAAACATCAAGTCATTCACACACCATTCACTACCGCTTCACTCATTGATTTTTCTCAAAAATATCAAAGAAGAAACTATCTTCGCTAAAAAATACAGAATTTGAATTTCTTCTACAAAGATTTACCATCCTTGTCTATACATTTTATCAACTACCGTATCTCATCGGGACTCGCCTAACCGCGCCCGCCCCGCACGCTTCTACTCCCAATACTAACCAACCGACCACACCATCACCATCCGATGCCCAAGCATTAACAGAACGCTTGTCCACCGTGTCCCAAATGCCCGTTATACCATCACAAATCAAGTTTTGCTGCCTCCTTAGATGCCGGGTAACTAAATGTATGCGCTTGACAAAAGACTCGTTCATCAGCTTCATGTGAACAAGTAAGTCCAACTTGACATATGTTTGTGTGGTTGATTAAAATAAAAAGGATTAAATTGATAACCTAGCGTGAGAAAGCGCAGGATCCATCGTCACCGTGAATCGATTCATTCGTTTAGCAGCTGATACGCTGTCAAAATAGGTCACCTTCTCATCACGACTTTTGGCCTGGTATTCCAACCAACGCACGCTGTGCTGCTATTTAAGATGACGTACAATGCTATCTTTCCGATACGATCCGCTCGTGCAGTACTTCGTACGTTCGGTCCTTTTCCTTTTTCTATCTCCGTCGTCATTCTCATCCGGATTACGTTTTATCTCGCAAAATCGACACTTCGCTGAACAGATACTACCCGTTTTAGCGTCTCTGGCTGTCACTTCTCGTCCATTATTGATGACCCAGCTGTCATTGAACACCGTTCCTCGTATATTACCGCTCTTCTTGCTCATTTTAAATTTCACTTTATGACAAATTAATGTGATTATATACTATGAATGTGGGAGTTCCGAAAGATAAATACTCTTGACACAAAAGACAGTCAAGAAGACGTGAAGTCAAGACTGGTATACAACAGAAAAGAAACTCGCAAGTGGCTTTCTAGAGAGGAAACAGCGAGTCCAAAGGTATCACTGGAGATCATTAATTTGACCTTCGCGATCGATGCTCATGAAGAGCGTGATGTGATGATAGCAGATGTGCCGAATGCATTTGTTCAAACATGCATGCCATCAGAGTTATTAGAAGAAGATAATAGAATTATTATGAAAGTTAAGGGAGTTCTAGTCGATATATTGTATGCTATGGATCCACTGGAATATGAAGAATATATTGTTTTTATAAAAACAATGAGAAAGTGTTGTATTTGGTGCGAACAAAAGTACTGTATGGGATGTTAGTCGCATCGTTATTATGGTACAAGAAATATAAGAAGGATTTGATGAGCATCGGTTTAACACTTTCAGAATATGACCCATGTGTGGCGTTCAGAGAACGAGTGGGATCGCAACATACTATTAAACACTTTTGCCTCGTCCCATTCAGATACTTTAATAATCTCACCATTTTGTTCCAGTTAGATTCATTTGGCTCCCTCACTCTCATTGCTAGTACAGCGACAGTATGCCGAATATCTGGCCTTGATCTTTTGGCCATAAAAATGCCTTTTGCCACAATATTGTGGTACTGTTCCTTTCTTTGCTTACTTAAAAATTTTGCATCATCATCTCTGCTCATTAAATCGCTGCTCGCTGGGGTCATCGCTGTACCGCTTTTTTTAAGCTTCACTGGACCATTATCAATCATATCTGCTACTTTGCCAAATTGTTCGAATCTCACGCAGCCCCTCTTCCTGAAATCAACTTCCATACCGAGATATTTATGTCTATCTCCTCTACTGGCCTTCACTGCTTTAATTGATCCATACTTCTTATTCAATCATTCCAAAAAATTATCATTGACTTTCCTGTTATTATGTGACGATGCTACGTCGTCCACGTGGAAACGAATAGTATGTTGCGATCCCACTCGTTCTCTGAACGCCACACATGGGTCATATTCTGAAAATGTTAAACCGATGGTCATCAAATCCTTCTTAAATTTCTTGTACCATAATAACGATGCGACTAACATCCCATACAGTACTTTTGTTAGCACCAAATACAACACTTTCTCATTGTTTTCATAAACAATATATTCTTTATATTCCAGCGGATCCATAGCATACAATATATCGACTAGAACTCCCTTAACTTTCATAATAATTCCATTATCTTCTTCTAATAACTCTGATGGCATGCATGTTTGAACAAATGCATTCGGCACATCTGCTATCATCACATCACGCTCTTCATGAGCATCGATCGCGAAGGTCAAATTAATGCTCTCCAGTGATACCGTTGGACTCGCTGTTTCCTCTCTAGAAAGCCGCTTGCGAGTTTCTTTTCCGTTGTATACCAGTCTTGACTTCACGACTTTTTGACTGTCTTTTGTGTCAAGAGCATGATTGCATCCTGCGCTCTCGCCTTCTCTCCGTCGGTTATATTGCAGACATTAATTGGTTTGAAACTATTGCGTTTGTGCAACTGCTCTATTTCCTTCGTCATAATCTTCATACCAGTTTCTCTACCAATTGCTTTTAATCCTTTTCTCATGCTAAATTGTTGAATAAAACTTATTCCTTCTCGTTCAATACCTGATTTGATTTCGTTGATGCACGCTCCAATCACTCCTGCACTCGCACTGCTGTACAAGTGCAATCTATCATTCTCCAAGCCTTGGGTAAAGAAATGATATTCTATTTCTTTCTTCCTGCTAAATTCTTCGTCACTAAACTGAACTCTTTTTGCCGTTTCTCTTAATTTTTTTGCGTTTTTACACATTCTTTGATGTTCGTGTAACTCTGACCTTTTGTTGTGTTGATGTGTTAGAAATGTTTCAAATATTTAATCAAGTCAACGTATACGCTGCCAAGGCAAAGCCTCGGCATACAAGTGAGGACTTACAGCAGTACAAATTATCGTTGACAACTAATTGTGATTTAAAGTAAAA
>Ga0209092_10004278_pt1 | contig 11999 bp, 6 predicted proteins | sample FraStrMetagenome_FD_187446 | JGI IMG/M metagenome (GOLD analysis project Ga0209092, IMG submission 187446) | Marine eukaryotic phytoplankton communities from Arctic Ocean - Fram Strait ARC3M Metagenome (SPAdes) (version 2) | ecosystem: Environmental > Aquatic > Marine > Oceanic | place: Fram... | reverse complement strand
ATATGAATATCCTGTTCAATTTTACAATTCCTACGGTTGTGCGTCGTCATCAATTTATGTAATCAGGAATGAAAGAGAACTCAAATGAGTTGTCCTAAAAGATGCGAACAGCAGATATGATACATTTTTTGTTGTTTTCGCGTAGAAAATTGGAGTACCGTAGCGTTGTATACGCAGATAATAAAGCAAGGATGAAGTAGTAGTATGATATCCAAAAAGAGTCGAAGATTGTAATAAGAGTTTTTTTCGTTTGAAATTAAGCCCGAAAGATGCATCTACATCACATGAGAGAGGAATCCCTATACAATTTATCCATTTATCCAAAATTGAGCAAACACACTCAAATCACCTTTGTCAAGAAATGCAGAAAGAAACAAGCTTCATTCCATCTCTACAACAATACATTTTGCATCAATGTGCACATTACTTTACTTTTGTTCAACATTGTGCTTGACACGATCTTTTGTTGGAATAATGAATAAATAGCATTCCGCCGATCATATTTTTTAGTATGTAAGTAAACAATATATGCATAAAGGATTCTGTATTAAAAATCAATGAAGTTCAGGTATGATGTGCTTTTTCTCTAAGTCCTTATTGTTTCATTTTTTAAGTGCGTTAGAAGGCAGATTTATGACGTTGCTGAAGTTTTTTTTTTCACAGTCTATGTAAATAAATGTGCTGTCCATAATTCATTGATTATATAGGGGTTAACAGAAAATCGATATGTCATACGTTTTAAGATACTTGAACTTATATTTGTATGTAAATACCAAAAATTACTTAAATAGACGATAGTAATTAGTTTTTCGTGTAGCTTCTACATAACTCATCAATTTGATTGGGAGAGGCATACGTTTTGCTAAAATGAATAATGATGCTCTGGGGCGGGAGACTGAAAATTGACGTAAATCAAGTTGTCAGAAGACAAACAAAACAACAAACCCGAGCACGGAGTTCAAGTCCGTGAGTAAATCAAATTTAAGTCATAAAAAGATATCACCATTGCACCTTCCACAAAAAATCCAGGTGGCCGTGGAGGAGGCGGAGCAACCACGGGAAAGACAAAAAGACGTCGTCGATCCCGGAGAGGCGGAAACCATCCTGAAAGTGGTGGGGGAGAAAAGGCCAAGACAGAATCTCAAGATCAAATTTTGCAATCTGCTGTGACAGTTACTAAAAAAACCTCTAAACGTAGACAAAGGAGACGACGGAAAAAAACTGGTATTAATTCTACGAACACTCTCATTGAAACTACTGATTCAATCATGGCGGATGTAGCACGTACCAGTACTCATGCTCTAAGTGTTGAAAATAATAATATGGAAAATTGCAATAAACCTGTAGAAACAAAAGTTAAAATCGCACCAATACAGAAACAGGAAACTAAAAGCACTAGGAAGACAAACAATCGTAATCGCAATTCACTACATCAAAAGAAAACAAAAGCAAAAACCGTAGAATTCCCGGAAAAAGGAGCTGTGAAATCGGTAGCCAACGATTCGAACCAGTCTGATATAAATCCAATGGAAGAATCCGAAACAATACGAAAATGGTTCACTAATCTACCTTCTGGAGCAGCTCGTTCAGGCGCTGCTGTCATCAATGATGGAAAGTTTATCAAGCATTATTTGGAGCTTTGCAAGCAGTATCAATGGAAAGTATCTCGAAATCTCTTTTCGAGTGAAAATGGCGATGCCGTCATTAATGCAATTATTTCAGGTGAGTTCTAAAATCGTTGCAAGGATGCTACACATCATTACGCGGTTGATTATACCCTCATGCCACATTGACAAAAAAATCATGTCTTATTTAGTTCAATTTGAATCATCGTTTATTCATCATGTATGTTCGTTATGTACAGAATTTGACTACATTTTCGTCTATCTGTTTTTTCTTCGACTTTAAGTGTTTTTATAGTATCAGCCTATGTAACCTTCTTATATACGTTAAAATACGTGTTATTTAGCATATGTCACCCTTTTTGCACCTAATTGTAAAACTTTGGATTGGATAAATTTTTGTGGGGATTACTTCTTACATTTACCTTCACGGATTCTACTGCCAAAACACAGGTGAAGATTCTGGATACTGCAAAGAAACCAGTGTTGAAAGCAAACCCTTTTACAATTTCGAGATTCCAGGATTCGAACTTTCCAATAAGGATAATGCAATTGTCTATGAATCAATATCATCTTCCTTTGACAAATCAGAAAGAAAAGACAGTTATAGTAATGATACTGATGCACAAGATGAAGCCGTGACAACGTTGTACTTTCAGTCAGGCAATGAACTTACACTGAGCAACAAAAAGCCTAGAGAAGTAAATAGTGAAATGCTACGAACAAAAATGGAAAATAATCAATCTCGTAAAGCTGAAAGTTATGGCTTAGAAGCCAGCACTGAAGCTTCTTTTATAATAGCGGAAACCACGTTTACAATTCCTAAACTAAAAGATCCAACCAAGAGAGACATCGTAGCAGCAAAGATTCAAGCATCAAAAGCTTTGGCATCACTTGTGAAAACACAAAATGATGAAAGTGATAATAGATTAGAACAGAAAAAAACTGCTGAATCGAGACGACCAGATCAGAATTCGTGGTTGGCAATTCAATCACTTGAAATTCTTCATCGTCAAAGCCGTGTTGCTTCCACAAAAATGGCTGAGAACCTAGAAAGTATGTTTAAATCGTCAAATAAAGAAAAGTTTTTCGAAAAGATGCCACTTGACATACTTTGTCTTGACCCAGAATTTTTGAGTGTAGAAAATGGCCAGAAATTATACAGTTTGGTAGATCAAATCATCCGACAACATAATCCTCAACCACCGTCTGGCTTCCTCACCACTTCTCCATCAAATAAAGACTATGACGACATTATTCATAAAGGGAAATGGCCAAGTTGGGTGTATGGATGTATAACAAGAAAGAATTCTTCAGGACAAGACGTCTCTTTAAAGGTACCTTTTGATGTTGCACTTCTCGCGAAACTAGAAATTGCTATAATGAGGTCTTTTCACAGTAAAGTCAAATCTAAAGAAATTGAAGTTATTGATAGTGAAGAAAGAACTTTTGAATCTAAAATCGTGTCAAAAGGAGAACTCTCAACTATCTTCCGCATTGCTAAGAAGATGCGTCAACTAGGAGAAAAACTAGGTTTAGAACGCTGTAAATCTTTCTTCTCGTCTTCAATATCAACGCCAAGTGAAAGAAACTGCAAGGTCATGACAGCATCAAGTACACGAGTGGTTGAAAAAATCCTTGAAGGATTTCTGTTGGAGAATCTACTTTTGATTCCCATTCCTCTTCTGCAATCATATATTTTGTATGGAGTGGAAAATAAGCTACAGAATACTTTTGCTAGCGCTGTAGAATACATAATGAATCAATTTCACGCTATAGCTACTGAAGCAAATAAAATATCAATCCAAGAGGCTTTATTGAATGCACAAAATAACAACTCCAGCTGTGGTTGCTCAAATGGAAATAAATCTAAGAGTAGAAAGAAAAAAAAGAGCAAGAAAGTGAGTCTGCCTGTTTCAAAATCTTTGTCTATTTATTCTTTTCATATCTTACCTTTGCGTTTGTCATGACAATTTTTTAGAAGAAGAAAAAGAATTCTACCTCTAAACCTGTTGAGAATCAACAGACACAAGTAACTAAAACGGATTCGACGAAGCAATCTTCGACTTCTACGAAATCTTCGCCAGAATCAGACGACAAAACCACTGCGATCGATGAGAAACCCGCAAAGGACAAAAGTGTCTTGTCAGTGACATCGGATAATACTAATGAATCAAAAAAATCTTCCCTCGTAAAAAAGGCCAGTTCAGTTGACGTAACAGTAGTGAATGGTTCAAGTGCCGTTGTAGTGGAGCAACTTAATCCAAACAACGTTGACTCACAAAATGATGAAAGCTGGTCTAAAGTAGAGAACAAAAGTAGAGGAAGTCGAGCCAGAAATGCACAAAAACAAACAATAGAAAATTCTACAAATATTAGTTCGACTCAATCGAAATCCGGAAAGGTAAAATCAGGAAGATCAAGTGCTTCTAGGAAACGAGTCGCACACCGTAGAATTGTGAAAGATGTACTTTCAACGATATTTCAAGGAGTAGAAGAGGAGATATCTAGGAGAAGAAAGTTAGAGATGAGAGCAATGCACGAAGAGCGTAGGAGAAAAGAAGAAAAGAAAAAAGAATCCTTCGTAGTAAAATCTGGTGAACGTCCTGCTTCTTTGCGTGACGTTTTAATTAGAAATGGAGCAACTCCAACAATGGGAAAGAAACTTTCAATAAACTCTAACGCCGGGCCAGTTTCAGCTACTCTTCAAAATAGAATAAGAGAAAGTGTTAATAAGGATTCTGAAAGACAATGTACAAAAACAAGTAAGCCACCTCTTCGACATCATAAGCATAAAAACGCTGACCAAAATACTGCCCCGACTCTCTCAGAAACACTCTCAGGAGTTTCCGCTACTTCCCATTCAAATAATTCTGCTGCTACGGCAGAAGATCAACAGCAAGAAACTATTAGCAATGATTCCTGTGACGATCAGCCTGTAAAGAATGATTCTGTGAGCCCTCCTCTGCCCACTCTTCTCTCGGGAGTAAGAAACACCCACAGTGCGTCTTCCAGCGTTGCATCAAGTTTGGAGGCACATGGGTCAAGTGAACAAAACGTGAATGAGAAGGAGTCCGATGTTGGTTACCATCTTTTGAGCTTTTGTGCAAGGTTGAGCACTGACATGACAACCTTTATGGGTAGGAGAAGTTGTGCACTTGATATACGAAGGAGGGAAAGAGGAGCTCTTCTCGGTGCCCTTCAAGATATTGCGTCGGTAAGTATCAAAGATACTATGTTTAGTAATCCCAAGTGCTTTTTTTCGTATACTTATCTTTTTGTGTTTGTAGAAAATGTTTATTACACGTTGTCATGCTGAGATGTATGGATCATGTGCAACCCAACTAGATCTCCCATCATCTGATCTTGACGTAGTAATTTGTGGATTACCACATTCTAAACCACAAAGAAAGAAGAAACATGGTGAAATGTCTGACGGAATGGACCAATATCCTTATCATGGTTTCCAATCGATAAATGGAGGTCGAGTGCTTCGTCTTGCCGGTGAATTAGAAAGACAACCATGGGTTGTACAAATCAAACCTATACCTACAGCATCTGTGCCTGTAATCAAAATGCTAGCAGATCCAGCGCGTCTAGGAGGAATTGGAAGAGAAATTGAAATGGATAGCAATGGAGAGTGGCTATTGCCACCACAGAACTCATCCCAGGCTATGTTACAATCTTCTAGGTCTGCACACACTGTACCTATAATGAAACCATACCCAATCCCATGGCGTGGTGCTGATGTCATGAATGGACTTATAAGTATTGATATTACATTCGAAGGACCCGAGCATGGAGGCTTGGGGAGTACCGCATACTCAACTCAAGTTGTTCAGGATGCATGTAAAGAAACCGGTCTTGCCGCAGAGTCAACCCCTGCAGTTCAAGCCATAATGATTTTGAAAGAACTTCTCGCACAGCGTAGATTAAATGAACCGTTTTCTGGAGGATTAAGCAGTTACGCGCTACTCTTAATGGTCGTAGCAATAATCCGAGAAAGAAAAGCTATTCGTGCAGAGATGGATTTAGCGGAGAAGCAAAGAAAGGCAGTATCAGCTCCAGCACTAAATGCTACCACAATTTCACAATCAAAATGTGAACCCGGAACACAAATCGAGTCTTCTCCTCTGTCCGACAATAATGCATCCAGCCATAAAGTTACTTCTAAGCCAACATCAGAAAGTACTTCATCAAATTCATCTTGGGCATCCATAGCTAAAAATGTTAACAAGGTTGATACTGGTGATGAAACCAATACAACAAAAACCAATAATAAATCTGATCAAAGTATTGTGGAAAAAGCGCAATCATCGACTGTAAATAGCACGACACAAAATAGTCAAGGTCCTGCGCAAAACTCCAAGGTACCTGTGTCTCCGTCATTTAATTTTTCACAAGGCTCTGATGATGTATTGGAAGTACTTTGCTCTGGTGAACCGACTGCTGGGAAGTTGCTTATGCATTTTTTGCTTTTCTATGGTCATTACTTTGATTCTCGATCCATGCTCATTGATGTTACAGCAGAAGATGGAAGAGGTCCATTTGCTAATCGTCCAATTGGGGGTTCTATTGATCCCATCACTGGAATGTTTACTGTTGACCCGATAGTTGTTTACGATCCACTGGATGGTGAAGAGAGAAGAAACGTTGCCAGGAGCTGTTACGCGTGGCAAAATATCCGATCTGTTTTCGCTCAGTGCTATACAACACTTCAACATACAGTGGAACGAAAAGGAAGAGGCAGCGTTGGAGTTGGAGCTGATTATGGCTCAGATACGTCCTCTCTGTTAGAATTACTTTTATCATTTTGAAAGAGCCATATATGTTCTTCGTGAGAAACTTATTTTTATATTACAATTTTTATAGCAACAAGAATAGGGTTTGCACCTATCTTTTTTTAAAATTTCCATGAGCTAATTTTACATGTTTAAGTTAAGATAATAATACGATTTATTGGAAAGTTTTGTATTTAACAATCGCTCGATTGAAATGCCTACTGTATCAGAGTTATCATCATTCTTTATCATCTGCGGGTAATATCATGGTTTCCAAATGAAAATGATATTTTGTAGTTGTTTTATTAGACCTCATTACCTTGTGAACATTCAGATTAGAAGTCTTTAATCTTGCGCTTTTGTCATTTTCATATAGATTTCGGATGTACGACTAATTTGTATACTCATACTACGTGTCTTCGTGCTAATCACGTCCCTTTTATATTCTACGGACTCTTCTACAGTGCTGTATTAGGTACCGTGTTTATTTGTTTTCTAATAAAGATGTCCATAATTTGTACCCAGAGAACAACCGAATACAAAATCAACTGAAGCAAGAAAAGAACAGCAGGATGGAACGAATCACGGAAGCAATCGAAAAAATTGCCAATCAAGTTGAAGCAAACTACAATCTAATCGTATCAACAGGCTTAACAGGTTCGCCTTCAGATGGAAACCAAGACAAATCAAGTGAGGTGGGCAGTGACACGATGGATGACGATGATCTTCAATTTTTGGAGGATGAACCAGATTCTCCCTTAAACGGAATGGCTCAAAATGTAATAAATGATGCTTTGTCAAAGCATGTAGGTCCTCAAAATGTAATGGAACACATAGAAGCTTTCAAATCCGCCATTACTTGGGGTGAACCTTTCATAATTGGATTATTGTGTTTTCACTTTGTTGCGTTTATTTTAGCAATCATGCTGAGCCGTTCCAATAACTTTGGTGCTAGAATTTCCTTTCTCTTATTCCTTGGAGTAGTGGTTAGATCTGCTGAGCGTCTCAATGAATATGGAAGAGAAAATTGGGAATCATTTGCTACACAGGATTACTTTGATAAAAACGGCATCTTTGTCACGATTATGTTATCTGCACCTTTATTGTCAATCTGTTTTTTCATGATGATCTCTTATGTTCGTGAAGCCACCCGTCTTATGGTGGAAGTGAAGACATTCAAACTAAAAGAACAGAATAAGAGGAGGAAAAAAGAATCAAAAAAGACTAAATAAATTGAAGTTGTGCAATATTTCATAACTTATGAGAAGTGAAGTCATTGTATTATAATTAAGATTACCGATTTTACAAATATTATTTTGCTGCCTTACTAGACGCCGAAGGTAGCTCATATATTTTGATGAGATTGCCTGATTCGCCAAATCGAAGCTTCCCATAACAAACAGCCAAAAATGTTAAGAATAAAATGGCAAACCAGTTTATCCAAGTATGTCTATCTGTATATTGGGCCCTCATCACTACAAATGCCTGAAGTATGTAGCATGCACAAAGAGCTTCACAAATGCTTTTTCGAAATCTACCATCGTCTACTTTTCGAATATGCAATAAAATCCAACCCATAGCAACCCGAAGACATGCGTATAACCTAATTTAAAAAAATTGAGAACAGAAGAAGCAAGGGGCATGATGATGATCAAAATTGAAAAAAGAAAGATTCTGCACATAAAGTTGACAGTGGTAAAATATAAAAGTATTTTCTATAACAATCAACAGTCGATAGCAAGAGCAAATTACCTTAAGGTTTCGTGGGCCTCGTGATTGTAACCATTTTCACTGATGCCAGCAATGAAACTATGCGGTGCTACTAACGAAACTATCCCAAGCGATATCGAGACTAATCCATCAATGCTGAATAATTTGTCTAAAGTCTGTCTTGCCTCAAAGTGTTTCGACATGTCCCCTCACGAGATTGCAACAATTGACTGAAATTTTATCAAGTATTACCACTCCAGCAGTAGGATTCCACGAATTGACGGTATTTAATAGCACGAAAATTTAATCTAAAATAAAATAACTTGCTTTTCATGTATAAGAACACATTTCAACATTGACTTGGTAGTAAGGATCAAACGTATCATGCATCACAAGTTGCATTTCTGAACAAACTGTTGTAATTCATTTATATATATAAATGACCATTGATGAAAAAGTAATTTTCTTTACGGAAGTCAAATTTGAGAAAGAGATAAATATCATCAAAAATTCAAAAACAATCTGGAAAATGTTATTATGGAATCTGCCAATATGATTCATAGCACTATTTCTTCTTTATTGAAAATTTTCTCAAGAAATGAGAAACATCATGACGATCTCTTTCCAGCCGCACAGCCTTATTTCGAACTGCTTCCAAAGCCTGAGCTAATCTTCGTTTTCCAGAACCACAAGGATGATCAGGATTTTCAAAGAATTCCTCAACCTCATCTGCTTCGTCTAATGTAGTAAGCCCACGAGCACACAACCCAATAATTCCAGCCCACATTGGTCCACTACTGAATTTGGCTGAAAGCTTATCATAGTCTGTCTTTATGAGATTCCAACATGCCCTTCCACCAGCATCGGAACTAGATGCCAATGCATTAAGTGGGAAGGCTATATCTTGAAGCCGTACCTATTGCAACCAATAAATGTGATTTAAGTATCATTCACAAAGTATAAGATAAGAATTTAAATCGAAGACACATACCTTCCCCGAGAAGAGAACATAATCAATTGTTTCCTTATGCCTATCCATGTCCAAAACACTCCCCATCACAGAAAGACAATTTCTCTGTTCTTCTGGAAATGTGCTTTTCTCATAAAGCTCTTGTACTTTTCTGTAAACAAATTCTTCATCCTTGCGAAGCGCTGTCTTGAATATTATACTTTTCAAATCTCCTGGTATAGAATCGATCTCAGGATTTTCTATGAATCGCTGGAAACGAGAGAATGCCTCATCCATGACATATTCATCTCCCGCTATGCGTAAAATATTTATTATAGTACCTCGTAATGTTCCAGTCCTTTGAGATTCTTCAGGTAAAGCATCCCATCCGACCACTTTCAATTGTTTGGAAAACAATTGCTCCAGCATGGATTGGAAATTCTTAAAAAATGGCGATGAACGGTAAAGAGATGCCAAATTTGCAAGATTTTCAGAAAGTTCCTGCCATACGGCATACTCTACAACAAATTTAATGAAAAAGAATAAAAAGATATGGACAGAAATATACTAATGATCTTTAACCACTGGAAATCAACTTACCAGCAGCAGCATGTTCACCAAATTCTTGTACCAGTTTCAGAGAGTCAACGATAGACGCATATCCAGCCCTTCCAATAGCAAAAGAATCCGAAATCAGACCAAGCCTATCTGAAGCAGAAAGTGGTCCATCTGGAGACATTGCCAAAGAAAGTTTTTCCCATTGCTTTTGAGTGTAAGCCACGCGATAAAATCCAGTTTGAGACACATTGAATTTGAACCATTTTCCTGCTGCAGTCCACTCATTCATTTTTTCGTATAATTCCGGAATGCTTTTTCCAGAAGGGTCGTTCAAGATCCATGGCCCATAAAAATTATCTTCACCTTCTACTTGAACGGTGATTGGGATAGGCCATGTACAATATAAATCCCATGTATTCCCACTTGCGGGCCCGCTTGCAAGAAATTTGGTCGTTGATATGTTACATTTGATCTCATCTTCTAGAATCAATAGTGGAAACCCTGTTTGAGAAGTCCATGGAGACATAAGGTCTTCTATTGGCATATTTGAAGCTTCTCCTAATGATGCCCATAACATCTCAGTTGTAGCATTTCCATAAGCATGTCGTTTCAAATAAATCCTCATACCTTTCATAAAGGTTTCAAATCCAATGAGCGAGGATAACATACGAATCACTGATGCCCCTTTGGCATATGATATTGCATCAAAAATAGCATTGATTTCATCTGGATGTTGTACTTCCACTTCTATTGGATGAGAAGATTTCATGGAATCCAATGATAATGCTAGCCCATAAACACTTTGAACAAATTCCGTCCATGCATCCCATTCTGGGAAGATGGTATCAATACCGACAAATTCCATAAATCGTGCAAATCCCTCGTTCAACCAGAGCTGTGTCCAGAAATCCATGGTAACTAAATTTCCAAACCATTGATGTGCTAACTCATGACAAACTGTTCGAGCAATACCGCGTTTCATGGATTCGGAAGTGCTTCCTTTCTTTACCAAAATCTAAGGATACGAAAGTAAATAAAAGATGTTGATTAGGATAATAGACTTAAATATTTGTTTCAATAACATGAGTTCAGAGATTCAATTACCTTGGCTTCTCGATACGTAACACATCCCCAATTCTAGAAAAACAAAAAGATATGATGAAAATAGGAGAAAATAAAATGAATTAAGAAGTCGATGTTCAAGGGAACCATGAAATCTTACCTCCATAGCTCCAGCGGCAAAATCTGGTATAGCCAGCAGATCACTTTTTACTAATGGATATGGAACATCAAATAAATCTTTATACAAATCCAAACATTGAGAGGCAACATCCAAACAAAACTTTCCCTGATTTACTTTTCCTGGAACAGTGTATACGGTCGTCATAATTCTAGTTATTTCGGAAGTACTGGAAATCGAATCAAAATCTCCAATCACCAAAGCCAGTAAGTATGTGGACATGAGAGGTGTTTTCTGGAAGGTCACTATCCTATGAAATCTTTTTTTTTCTCCTTCGAATATGGTTTGATTTGATGTTATGGGAGTATTGGAGATGCATTTCATTGATGAATATGGGATTTCGGCAGGTAAAGTAACCGATAGGCAAAATGTTGCTTTTAAATTTGGTTCATCAAAGCAAGGTAAAGCTCTTCTAGCATCTGTTGGCTCAAATTGTGTCGTTGCAATAAAATGTTCTTGACCGACCCTATCTTTATAAGAGGATCTGTATAGTCCTTGCATATTGGAATTCAATACTCCATGAAAATCAATAGTAAGTTTATAAGATTGTCCTAATACAAAAACGTTCTCTGAATTTTCATCATAGGGGAATTCAATCCTGCAGATTTGTTCTACAGTGGAATATCTAAAATTATCTGCTTCAAGATGCAAGGACCTGCTGTTGCCACAACTTAAGTGTTCAATACGAGCTTGATCCAAATGAAGGTCAAGAGCATGAAGCAACATTCCAATACAGTTGGTACCATCTCTTTTCGAAAGTATAAAGGCTGTAGGTGATTTGATTGTCTTGAACAAAATAGAAACTCTTCCAGCAAAAGTGTTTTGATCAAAATCAATGGAAGAATAATGCAAGTCATAATGTTGGGGTTTTGTAAATCGTGCTAGTCTAGCATCTACATAACCACTGCTCTCTTCCGACATGACACTGGGGTTGAAGATACTCCTAAAGGATGCAAATAATAATAATGGTGTCAATTATAATTAAATATTAACGAGTGAATATTATTAATTACTATCTTATTCCAGCGGAAAATTGAATAACGGTTAAATGTGATACGTAACGGTTTAAAGAATCGTCACTGTTGTATCACTGTAATTTTAACTTATAATTTTTATTATACAACAATTGAATCTATACT
>Ga0209092_10004277_pt1 | contig 11999 bp, 11 predicted proteins | sample FraStrMetagenome_FD_187446 | JGI IMG/M metagenome (GOLD analysis project Ga0209092, IMG submission 187446) | Marine eukaryotic phytoplankton communities from Arctic Ocean - Fram Strait ARC3M Metagenome (SPAdes) (version 2) | ecosystem: Environmental > Aquatic > Marine > Oceanic | place: Fram... | reverse complement strand
CGTTGTCCACATGAACGTCTGTTCTAGGATGAGAAGAATTATATTTTAACAAACTAACTGAATGTGCCCGTAATACATCTGGTGAAGAAATAATTTCAGGAAAGAGCCTAGTCAGAAGTGGGAAAAAAGTACTTTCCAAATGATTATTGAACCATTCACGAGTTCGTGGAAGGTTGACGAGCCAATCTCCGCCAAGTTTATATTTTCCACTTCGATATTCATTGTAAGAAAGGCCTTCTTCTTCTGCGATATTTACTACATTAGCTGCTTCCGAAGAAGGAAAGAAAGCTTGTTTAGAGACCTTAATAAGATCTAGTGGGAACCTTTAGGACAAAAACAGATTTAATAGACAACAGAAAAAAAATATGCACGTGAAAAATGATCGATGAGAATGATCTCAGGAGATTCATCCAAAGAATAAAATTTAGTAACTTACCCAAAATCCTCTGCAAAATCTTCTGGAGGTACTGATCCCATTGAATATGAATGAAAGTCGGAATATTCAGTGCTATTGATGTCCAAGGCAGAAATTTCCTTGGCACAATAGAACTTTTCACAACTCTTTTCACAATCTTTTTTGTGCTCTACTTTGTTCTATTAAAATTTCAGAATGACGTTAAACTATTTTGTTATCGACATGCACCGAAACAATCTGATACAATTGCGAAGAATAGGAAAGGTCGTTAATTATAGTGTAATCTTACCTTATCAATGGCAGCAATGAACTCAGAACCATAAACTTCACCCAATTTTATCAATTTTTCCTCCAAAGCAACGCCATTTAAGGCTGCTTCGCCCCCTCCCCTCAGATCCATTAGAATGTTTTTGTAATCAGCATTCCAAAATCCTTTCTGAAGTACATTGCTCAGATTTACATCATTCATATATGAATTTTCTTCCATATGACGACGACCTTCACGGATTGGGCCAAATTGAATAGGGGCAAAGTAAGTCGAATAATCCTCTAACCTTTGTGCCATCATTAATAGACGTTCCTCTTCATTCAAATGGGAGTACGAGTGATCATTCATAAAAGACTCTTCATCTAAATCAAAAGCCCCACGTTTCCACAATTCAAGTTTGGCATTTTGGATACGTTGTAAAAGTACCTCTATCTCATCATTTGCCTTAGCTAAGGTAGGAAATGTGGATGAAAATAAAGTTAAAGGTAAGAAAACGGAGACTATTGCAGCCCGCCATTTCTGGAATCGATGCTGCGAAACCTGCATATTGATACAACCAAATATGTTCCAAATGCGACCGACTTCGTCGAATGCAAGTCACAAAGTTCTTGATAAAATGTGCAGCGAGATTATGAACAAAGAAGTTGAAGTTAAATTGGATTGTACGTACTTCAACTCATACGGTAGATTTGTCAATAAAAAATGTACGGTTAACTTGACGTTCTACACGTCAAATGATGGGTTGAAAAAGCATAAGGTGAGTGAAATCTCGATTCCTTCGAGTTAAAATCATGACATTCTTTCTGAATGTTTCCAATGCAATTCAGAAGAAACTGACCTTGCCTTCATTCTAACTTATACCTCTTGATATTTTCTGTATAAGTTAGTTTTTTGGCTTACCAGTTAGTTTATACAACTTTTTCAATTTCATTCCTTTTCATGACATGCGTCGTGATTGGCAAGTATTCAAATATGCTTTTCATCAAAATACGAAAACGAGGTTCTAGGCACGAAATCAAAAGAAAAAATTTCATTGAGAAATGTACAAACAAAATATTTTCCCATCTCTATCGGACTAAAAGACATTATTTACTTTATTACATAAACAATGCATACATGAGAAAGACCGACAACTGGGTGACCAATTACATTCATGGTTTGCAAACGCAGCATAATTAAGGTGCAGGAAACTCTGTGAACGGGACCCAGCCTGATCCCGCTTCTGAAGGGGTGAAATCTGTCGGTAAAGTAGATTTTGAAACATCTGACAAATTATTGTTATTTTCTTTGCATTCTGGGAATAATTCCATTTGTGGAGCAAGCTCCTCTACAAATGAGCTCGTATTAGTTGTGTTCGATGGGAGTGACTGATGATTAAATGTTGATGAAGACGTTGTGGAATTGCTAACTTTGTTTATGGCAGGTTGTTCTGGTTGTTTTGTCACCCCTGGTGCATGTCGATAATTGTAAGAAACTTCATCGCTGGGTTTTGAATACAGGGAAATATCATGTGTTGCAGAATATGCAATTTGAGCTTCATCAAAAGCTCCGATGCGATCATGCTCAAACAAAGTCTTTACATTTCCCATTGTTGCTTTCATGGTATTGGTTTTGTTTTGGTTTAATTGTATTTTGCGAAGATGACGACTCGCATTTGGGTGAGATCTCCAGAAAAAAGGGATTCTTGACGTTATTAAATGTGTATCGGTTGTAGAGGAAGAATCCACTGATGGTAATTTGTTCGGAAACATTGCAGAAGATGATTCCATTGAGCTACCCTCTATACTACTATAAGTAGTATTATGTTTTGATGATCGTTTCTTTCGTGTTTGTTTCTCCGACATGACCCCACAGAGCGCTTCTGGTATACATGAGGTACAATTGGCATTTAATATCATTGATACGGTTTCTCTTGCCAGTTGATTGTTGTTTTTCATGGAAACAAATGCTTATGCATGTCTCTGTAGATTAACGAATATGGGTTTCTGGATCATAAAACTTGTGTAAAACAACCCCGCAATCAGCCCCGTTAACTCAATTGGTCTTAATCAAATTCAAACATTTTTCAGTCCTATTTCCTACTATGGGAATATGAATACAAGTAATTAGATACTGACTTTATTTGAAAACGATACTTAAATCATAGTGACAAAATCATTTTTTCCTAAATGTACGTGTGTACTTAATTATATGCAGGAAATTCAACATGTGTATCATTGCATCTGATTTGTAAATGAACATTTTCCAATTCACATGGTGTGTAGGTCATGTTTGTAGCAACGGATACATGAAGCTAGATTATTTTTTACTTACACGAAGAAAATATGTTTCTTCCGAATCCATCCCTGAACGTATCTTGACTTCGGCCTCAACAAGAACCTTTGTAATCCTAACCCAAACCCTAACCGTAATCTAAACCGGACATTTTATTTGGAATATGGTCTTTCAATTTTGTCGTTTGATATTTTCATGTGATGAAAATAAGAAAGGAAGGTAGATTTTGCACAACATTAATGAATTAGGATGTGCATAAAAATCCTAAATACCAAATTCATATGAATACACAATGCAAAAAGATGCCAAAAGGTGGCCATACGGAAACTTGTGATAGTTCTACAGGATAACAAATGGGTTCATATAAATATCAACCATTCCATTTTTTCTTTTCTTTTGAATATTTACCATCTTAAATTGAATCTGACCAAATCAAACACATCATGTGGAGTGGAAAGCCTATCAATTTGAAAAATATCTACATTTGTTCTCTAGAAATTGAACGAATAATACCTTTATCACAAAGAACATTCCAAGGAATAAATCACCAGGTAATCGTTTCCCTATTAGAGATAATTAGTATTCAAAATATTTCTTGTTTTAGGTTAAACTGAAACATTGATCATGAATGTGTAAACCTTTGTCTTTCGAGAGAGTAGAACAAGCAAGATGCAAATCAAAGATTCTTTGGATACAAAAATATTAAAGATTCTTTTACACGTGTATCTTTTAACAGAAATCATTGCAAATATTTCTGAAGGAAATGTAGGATGATAGTAAAGTTCCACTCACTAATAGAATAAATGTAGAAATTATACGTAAGAAAATGTTGAAGAGCAATTTTGAGGTGACACCCAATCGTCATTTACTGTAGCTTTTTTCACAATTTTTGTGCTCGATCCACATTTTGATCCACTAAATAAGGCTCGCTGAAGATGATGAAAGGTCTATCCATCATCTTCTCTAGCATTTTGCTTCTAGTTCAAGAGAAGCAAACATATTCATTTGCGCCTGCTCCCCCCTACGTCAGAAAATTTTATCCTTCTTCCTCTTTCAACACGCTTTCCAAATCAGCACCATTATTTGAGGGTACACTAGATGACAGTGGCGATTTAGATTTTGATGAACAAGTTGGAGAATTCATTGCACCTGAAACGAATGACGATTTAAATGCTATAGACGAGGAATTGCTTATGGAAGATGAAGAAGATGCCGAAACAATTCGTGATAATGAGTTTATGCAAGCAGCAATAATTGCGGCACGAAATGTGTAAGTTTTTGAAGAGAGATAAAGGTTTTGTTATTTTAATTAACAAATAGCATTTTAAAGCTCATATTCTTTACCTTTCTTTTTGCAGAGGAGGTGAGCGAAGTAAACAATCACCATTTCCCCTTCCAATTAGCGGGGCTCTCCTCGTGAGCAAAGACGATAAAGTAAGTCTAATACAATCAAACTGATTGGATCGTCACCAAATTGCTTGTAGCTAACAATAATACTTTAGATTCTTGGTAAGGGTTATTCCACCTACAACGAAAATTGTGTAGAAGCATGCATTCGGGATGCTGGAATCACTGCCACTCCTTTACGCGAATGGTGCGTTGCCTGGCCTGCTAATAGTGAACTTCGTAGAGATCTCTCAGAAAGCACACTTTATCTGACATTAGAACCAAGTGCAGAAAGGAGAGGGTAAGTTGATTCTACAACGATTCTAGGCGCATTTGTTTTGATAGAATTTAACATTTATTTTTCACATACTTAAACATATCTATTTCTAGATCAGCAACTCCCCCGATGACACAATTAATTATCAACTCAGGAATTCCTAGAGTGGTGATTGGTGCTCCAAATCCTATTTCACAAATTTCATCGGAAGGTGCGGCTTCCTTACATTCTGCTGGCATTAGTGTTACCATGGGTGTAGAACAAGAAAAGAGTCAAGATATCATCTCCACTTATACGGAATTAGCAAATTCTCGGCTACACAAAATGGCCCGCAATCACTTGAACAAAAAGAAAAGGGTAAGACAGAAAGAGCCTTTCTTTTTTTATTAAATTAATCGATTTCATAATATTAAAGAAATTTCCCATTTCAGCCTCTAGGGTTCCTTCACTGCAGTGTGATTGATAGCGAGGACGCCGAAGCATTTGCGCGGAACGGGAATGCATTTGGACAAGATTTTGGGGGAGGACAAGTCTTATCAATGCGTGATTTTGGGACTTACGGAATTGCTCCACCCCCAGAATCTATATGGGCATCCATTGATGATGATGAAGACGATTCCGAGTGGACCACCGAAGTAAGTGCCTTTTTTGAGGAGGAGGAAGAAGATGAATCCCAACTTTCATCCAACCCAATCATGCCTTGGTATGAGCAAGTAGATGCAGTTGTTTCTACCTTTCCAAAAGCTGGCAATGGGCCTCTGAATGATGATTCCATTATGACTCGCTTAAAAGGACTTTCATGGTTGGCAGTACAAGGAAAAGCTCTACCATCTTCTGTGGAACGAATTCTTGTTATGGACGCTACAGATTTGAAATCCTTGCCACTCACTAATGATGATCCTAATTTACCACCTGGAGTAAATGTTGAAGAGTTTTGGAAAGGGGAGAACCGGAAAGCAACAAGAGTTTTTATTGCGACATAGTTCTAATGCCCTTGCCGCACAAGCAGCAGCAGCTGCTGCAGGTAAGTTTTTGTGTTATTCTTTGTGATTGTTTCAAATTATCTACATGTATTCATATATCCGCATCGCCATATTGTTTTTTTTTTCCGCATAGCTGCTGCTCAGGCTGCAGCTGTAGCAGCAGAGACAGCTCGATTGGCCATTGATTCCGTCGACGCTGAAAAATCTGCGGAAGCCGCTATTAAGTACCAGGAGGCAGCGCTTGCTGAGGCAAAATTTATTCAAAAGGAAGTTCAAAATATGCAAGACCTAAAAGATAATTTAGCTTCCTTAGGCGTTTGGGTAGAAACAATCAAAGGTGGAGAACCAATTGACGTTATGAATCACCTGGGTGAACGATCAGGATATCAGGCTGTTATTTGGCGCGCCGGTTGCTGGGGTGAAAGAGGTGTGAAGAGTATCTTAGATGGTGCCTTTCAATGGGTCTCAGCACATTTAGCTGTAGATGCAGGAGGTGGAAAATTCTGGCAATTGATGCTAGCAGAAAGGTGTGTGCAAGGAGCATGTGGACCTGATCGAAAAGTGAAAATTATTGCAGAGGATGAAGACATCAGTTTGGAGTATTGTGATGATGATAAAACAGATGAAGATTGCGTTTTGACCTTAGATGGAAGGCAAATTAGACACGTTCGTTTGGATTGCAGAGTTGCGTTGATTGATGATTCTAAAAAGCATAAATTAGTTGAAGGAAAGAGTGCACCGATTACGAACAGATTGGAAGAGGACGCACCATGGTTCCTGTAAAAATCTATAAGAATACCATCTCATCGATAAGTTCTTTTAAAATGGTGAAATCTAAAATAATGGGACAAGAAGTTAAAAATTATGTTGTGTTTGTTTTATAACTCATAACGGAAGATTAATTGAATAGATGGTATTCTTAAGCTCTTTCACAACTTAAGCTTAAAGTAATGATGTTTCCTCGAGGCATTCGTATAATGATAGAATCACCTAAAGAAAAGCGCGGCGAAAATTGTCCTTCTTCGGCTTACTAATGCCATCGACTTTTTTGCAATTGGAAGTTTGCCTATTCATATGACTACTATCTTCAATGCAAACCTTGTCACAGCTACTTTGATTTGTTCTATGTTTTCCTTGCATATCTTCCATCCAAAACCTTCTAACTTTTCTGCGCACTAAAACCTCATTTAAAGACAGTCCATGAGCAGAATTGATTTCATTCACAATCATCTTAGCCGATTTGTTCTTATAAATTCTTCCTTTTTCTTTTTCAGAACGTTGTTTATGGCGTTCCTTTGCATACAAACTACATGCAATTTGAAAATATTTGGCTTTTTCCAACTTATCTTGAGCTTCCATGTTGATTTTCGTAAAAGATAATTCTGTTTGTGAAAGCCTTTGTTTATTATTTGTATCCTTCTCGACGTCACTTTCTGAGGATTTGATTCTATTCTGATTTACAACTCGCAATTGGTCGTACTTTCGATTGACTCTGCGATGAAGGCGTTTATTCTTTATTTCGGGTTTTTCGAATCCTGCACGCTTTATGGCATCTGATACAGAGAATTTTTATTCTTGCTGAGAATCAAAATAGTAGGCGCTTCCTCTATTTGCTTTGTGTCCATTGTCATTTTAAAAAGTTGAATAATGTGGCGCCAAATTTCTTTCTGCTCACCTAATTAATTAATTGACCCTACATCGAACTCACGTATGTTGAAAATATCTACATAAATACTGTTATTGTGGTTAGTGCCCTGTCTGCCCTTCGGTGTGAAGAAAACTCATGACTTCTCATTTTTCACTCCTGCATCAACCAACATCACGACAACAACCATCATTATAAACGATAGGCATCGTTCAATTGCAGCAAAAAAAATCCTCAATATAAACCAAAATAGGAAAGAAAAAGCTCATTTGAATTATGCTGAAGAGTTCAAAAGCAATTTAAAGTTCCTGCGTAAATCAAAACAAAATAAAACAAACTCTGCAATATTGTAAAATATCGCCATGAGCACCACTAAGAAACCTCGCCTTGAAAATGGTTCCTCCACCAACAGTGCCAACAATGCAAACCCTCAATATGAAAACTCACACACATGGGAAAATGTAGAATCTCATATATGGGAAACTGAAGGAGATGAAGCAATGCAATTTGATGAATATGGAAACCCAATAGCAGGAATTTCTACAGCCGCGCAATTGGCAGAGGCTATTCGAAGACGTCGGCGTGTTTTATCCAAAAGGGATTATGGTCAAAGTTCTAGGAGAATCATAAGGGATATGATTCGCTATCTATATTTGATTATTGATACTAGTTCCTCTATGCGTGAAAAAGATATGACATTGACGATTGTTGCTGGTGGAACTGCTGGTAATGCTGGTGGGGGAGGGGCTAGTAAAACACGGTTGGATGTTGTATTACGTCATGCATTGCGTTTTGTGAATGAATATTATGACCAAAATCCCTTATCCCACTTAGGAATTATTCTACTAAAAGATGGTCAAGCCGAGATGTTAACCCAATTGAGTGGAAGTCCTCGTGTGCATACAAATGCTCTTGAGATCTTAATCCAAAGCGAATCTGGAACAGGTCCTGCCACGGGAGGTGAGATGAGCCTCCAAAATGGATTAGAGGTTGCAGGACGCTCATTGGGCCATATGCCCAACTATGGGTCTCGTGAAGTTGTTTTACTGGTTGGTGCTTTGAGCACAAGTGATCCTGGAGACGTTTTATGTGAGACCTTACCACGATTGAAACAAGCTAAGATACGTGTGAGTTGTGTAGCATTAGTTGCGGAGATGCATGTTTGCAAACGAATCACAGAAGTCACAGGTGGGATCATGGGTGTTTCTATGGATGGTGGACATTTGAAAGATTTGATAATGAGTTCTGTTGTCCCACCTCCTGCAATTGTTTCGGATGAAGATGAAGATCAGCAAGCTGAAAAGGATGGCAATAAATATTGTGAGTTTGTTCAGATGGGTTTTCCAACCAGAGAAACTTCAGATGTGCCGAGCTTGATTCATGTCACTAGAGATAAGAAGGTAAATTATTTATTATCCATTCCATGCCTGCGAAAGATGATACACTTCATTTCTTACATTATCTTTTCGTATTTTCCATCAAAGATGTTCGGTCTTACTGGTTACATATGTCCACGATGTAGAGCAAAAGTTTCAGATCTTCCTACTGACTGTCCTGTTTGTGGCCTTAAACTAGTTCTGGCGCCCCATTTAGCACGATCATTTCATCATTTATTTCCTGTCCCTCCTTTTGTTGAAGTTCCAGATACTATATGTGTGAAAGAATTGTATGAGGATTTAAACAAACCAGAATCGACTGCATCCAATACCGATCTACCTAGTGTTGTGTCCTCTACAGTCCCTCTAACAATAAAGAAGGATAAAAAAGCAAACAACGTTGTGGATGGGACACTTGTCATAAATTCCACCTACTGCGATCGATGTTGTTATGGTTGTGGTAAGATTATTCCAACGCAGGAGGAATTAGAGGAAAAACAAAAAAATCATGCTGCATCAATGGGTAAAGGTTCCTCCTCAAAGTCACCATCACAACAACAATCAAGTACAACTAAGGTTGCTATACAAGAACCATGTTTGAGATTTCAATGCCCCGATTGCTTGAATATATTTTGCGCTGATTGTGACGCTTACTTGCATGAGACATTGCATAATTGTCCTGGATGTTTGTGCAAAGACTAATATTTTACATTTAGAACTTTTAGAAATTACTTTTTCTTATGTTGTAGTAAAATCTCGAATGGATTCTACCGATAATGACATGAACAAAAAAAGATATATTATCCTTCCATTGATTTAGCACCCATCCATAATTGAAGTAACTCTTCCGTCATCTTTTCCATACGATTTAAAACGTCATCTTTACTATTAAGAAGGTCTTTTTCAAATTCTTCCAATGACTCCCACTGATCTTCTTTATCAACAAAGGATTCCAACTGTGCCTTATTTCTTTCTTCCAACGCTTCGATGAATGTCATTGTTTGCTGTAATCGCTCTAATTCTTCTTCTACAATACTTTTCGCATCACTACCCTCTTCACTGGTGATAATCTTTTGGGACATATCACCTGTTGCACTCTGAAATAGTAAACAATGTGATGGGTTGTTCCATGAAAGTATTGGATTATTAGTAGCCTTCTCAAATTTCAATCCCATCCGTACATTTGTGTGCCCCCTGCTGATATTAGGATTTACAAAAAAGCTCCTCACTACTTCAATAGTGCAGGCAAATGATAACAATGAAATTGCAATTGCGCATTGTTTTACAGTGGTCATGAAGATGTATTTTGTTTGCTGGCGAGCTTTGCTTGTTTTTAAGGTCGATGTCCCATGAAGGAACGTGCAACAACTTAGGAATTCTACAGGCAAACTATAGTACGTAAGGAAGATGTTATTTCAAATTCTGCAAATCATTTTTTTTGCTGGTTGTTCACATTTTATCTACTCTCAGCAGTTCTTTTGCAATGTGGAACTCAGAATGTGAAGGCAATGGATTAATGTGTCTGGATGGAGTAGATATTACAATAGGTTGTTCTGCTGTTGACTATTATAATCCTCAAGCACCTAAAATGGACGAAATGGTCCTTTTTGGAGGACGCGGTATGTCCGTCTTTGAGGTTCCAGATGATGATGAACCAATGACAAGGGTTTGGGATTCTGTCTCATTCCTTATCTACAACATAGGGAGATGACTTCGAAAAAAAGGGATGCGAAGCATTTCCTTGGGCACATAATGGAGTACAAGATGAAGACTTTACCCCTCTAGATGGAGTTTGTTTCGAAGGTGACACTTTATTGGAAATGAACGATTCAAATCAAGATGGTGGTATGGATGCCGGAGATGGAAAGCCTGGAGCATACCCTATTCCCGAAACCATTGACGATAAATTTCCGAAAAGGGGAATGGAGCCTGAGCTTGTAAACATCGCTGTTGCTTGTGATCGCGCACTTGCTGGTTTCTTGTGGAGAAAACAACAATGTTTGCTTCTTGTACGATGTCACTGATCTCCCAAAGCCCCCTGTATTGCGAAAAGTGTTTCATTTAAGCCCATCCACTCAATTCAAGGCTCCAGGTCCTGCGTACAAAGATCGTACTATCGGAGATCTTGATCCTTAAGCTTCTTTCTTTGTGAGTGCAGAACAGTCACCCACAGGAGTACCTGAATTATTTTTTGGTGGAGCGCACAGTGGCACTATGCCTTTTTGGGAGTTCGAGTGTGCAAATCCTCTAAACCATCTTACAAACATGGATTTATGTTCGTGCTTTAATCAATACCAAAAAGAAAGTGTGGTCAATTCATCAGCTGATCATGATCAAATTACAATGAATATATATATTATCATAACAGTCCCTTAAATAAAAGCCAATTTTTTTCCTTGATAAACATGTTTACTATCTCTTCGACCTTCCTTTTTTTGTCTTCTTCAATGTCTTTCCTTGCTTATCATTATTTCTAAACCAATTTTTTGAAAGTTTTGTCCAATAACTTTCTAGCACCTCCACAGCTTCGTCTTCCTTGGAATGTATAGTCTTCAAATATTCATTTACATCAATACTCTCTTCTATATTATCTTTTGTCACAGTTTTCCTCAAATCCTCATTTTCACTCAAATCAGCCCTACTGTCTAAAGTCTTTTTCTCTTCTCCAAGCTCTTCTTTCTCAAGCAACATTTGTAAAAGGCTCTCAATTTGTAAATTGAGCTCATATATCTTATTTTCTTGCTCATTTATCTTTGCATCCTGTTCCTTTCTGGCTGCCTTGTACAAAGGAAGATGGTCTCCCTCACCAAACTCGTCTCTTAGGGGGAATATAGTCGCAGTTCGCTTTCCAAGAGCAAATAAAATAGGATTAACTACTTCATTTGGTGGAGGACTGATTGAAGACTCCCTTGCAATGTTTTGATTCCCTTCCCATTTATTCAATTGCCAATCTAAATGAGGTTCGGTTCCATGAAACCAGTCTAAAGCAATTCCACCTGCTTGCTCTATCAAAGGGTCAATGCTCTGCCAAAAAAAATCTTTGGGGTAAATTTGCATCACTATAGTTCCACGTGTGATAAATAGAGCGTTGGTAAGAGCTGCTCCATGAGCCGCAATAATTACATCTTTCGTGGCAAAAAATTCAGCCTGCTTTTTGAGCGAGCTGAATTGAAAAGTTGTTTCTGTGATATTTGCATCAGGTAGTTCCGAAGACAATAGTGATACAATCTCGCGCATGTTTGTAATTCTTCTATTCTGCGTTCTTTGAATAATTCCAATTTGTAACGGTTTGCCTTCACCTTTTACTTCATCAATTACGCTTTGTGGTACGATAAGTCGTCGTAAAGCATGTGCATCTTCTGGCCTTTCAAGATA
>Ga0209092_10004276_pt1 | contig 12000 bp, 9 predicted proteins | sample FraStrMetagenome_FD_187446 | JGI IMG/M metagenome (GOLD analysis project Ga0209092, IMG submission 187446) | Marine eukaryotic phytoplankton communities from Arctic Ocean - Fram Strait ARC3M Metagenome (SPAdes) (version 2) | ecosystem: Environmental > Aquatic > Marine > Oceanic | place: Fram... | reverse complement strand
TTTTTGGTTATGAAATCCGTAAAAGCAATTTGTGAGGGCAAATGAGAATGTTGACATATATCATTTGAGGGGAGTGTTTTGATTATCACAGTTAAGTTTTACGTATATGTTACGAAGTACGTATAAAATGATGAAAGATATGCATAATAGTGATAGAAATTAAAACGCTTATAATTTTGATTACCTTACGATTAAAACATCTACATCATCAAAGAGTAAAATAAACCAAACTTTGCAATAAGGAAGAGGATATTCATCTTAATGTTGCCTTCTTGCACATTTTGAGAATGTTTTTACTTTGCCCCTCATATGTATTGCACGCATACTTGAAGTTCAACTATTCATACTCGTATGTGAATTTGTATTAATAATAAATTCTTATGTTATGTTTTTTATTTTCTTGCATAACAAAAAGAGTTCGCAAAGTAGACAGCAGATGAAGATTCATTTAAAAATAAATCAAAGATTTGTTTGCTCAACATTTTAAGATATGTGTTGTGCAGGATTATTTTTTATGTAGAATGAATTTTTTCGTTCTCGTAGCAAAGGTACAGAGTGGAAGAACGATTGAAATACGTCCGTTGTAGTAGCTCGAAACAAAAGATACTTTTTCCAAAGTTCCGGTACATTTATCATAACGAACATAATTGATGCGGTAAATTGCGATCCCTTTCTTATTTGCTTTTGGGACAAGTGATCATAACTTTGGTGTCACCATTCGTTTGGTAGTACACTGCGTATATTTTAGTACTAATGCGAATAAATTTTGATTAAACACAAGATACGACAGATGCCGAAAAAAAAAGGTAGTTCAGCAAGTAAGAAAATATGTAAGAGTTACATATTAAATCTGTTTATTCGAGAACGATCTTAAGTTGTCCGTTCCTAAAAAATATTTTTCAAAGATATAATTTGCTCATTTAACAATATTAGAACAATGAATTTAAAAGCTTCTTTGACCAGCCTCCTTTTTCTTTTTTCATCAAGCTTTGGTAAGTTGCATTAATACAAATGATGTGCCTTGATCTAGGTCTTATAGGACAACATGAGGGACATTGGACTTACTTTTGTTTTTGATAATTAAACATCAGCTCTACAGGCAAATCAGGCTGATGAATTCCATGCCACCAAAGGTATGATTGGGAACACCATGTGGCTTTTTGGTGTTGATGGAATTTTCATTTACAGCCCTGACGGGCAAGAGCTCAAAGTTAAGCATGAACCAAGTAGGATTTGTGGTCCAAAAGAAGAACATGAGGGACCATCTCACAGATATTGTCGATTCAGTGACATAGTATCAGATGGCAAAAAATATGTTTGGGGTGCCATTGATAGAGGCAAACCAACCATCGATGTATTCGACATTGACACTGCAGCCCTTGTAGGATCTTTTGACACCTGTGCGAATGCTGAACGCATTGAGTATCATTCTCTGCGTGACGAAATTTGGGTTCGTTGTTCAAGTAGTGATAATGAAGTATCAAGTCAATCCAATCTGGATGTATTTTCTGCTTCTAATCCAAGTGGAGATATTCAGACAGATATTCTCGCAAAAGAACGCGCACTCGAAGAAGGTCTCTCTTCTAGGGGATACGCCGTCATTGACAGTTCCCTTGGAGATATTGGATATCTCACCGATAGCGAACTTCCTAATCTCTTCAAGATTGATTTGAGCCAGAAGACTATTGTTGATAAAGTTGAATTATCTCCTCTCTCCAATGGGCTATATGAAGCTGTATATTCACCCGTAAACAAACATATTTTCATTCGTTCTGTAGTATGTTGCTCTTGTGGATTTGAAGGAGCGGACTTGGGAGAAGAATGTGGTCGCAGTCCCGGTGCGCCAGTAAGCCCTGTCACTGGTTCTTCTGCGTAAGTTATTTAAGCTGACTGTGTTACTTTCATTATTCGTGTCTCACGTTAGAGTGCTGTTTGATGATACCCCAACAGAGGCGCAGTCGATGTAAATGGGCTTTGTGGAAGTAGCTGCGAAAAAGAGGGTATTGATTCCATTGGTGTGTATGAGTTTGATACCGTTTCTGAAACTGTTGTAGCTACCTACCTCATGGATGAAGGTATTGGAGGTGATCCATACACTTCTCCCGATGGAAGTAAGTACATTTTGAATTTTTCCATAACAAGAGTTTTTTGCCCATGTTCTCACCCACATTTTTCTGTTGTATAGGATATATTATTCTATATGGTAGAAATGGAGGTAAAACAATCCGCATTATCGAGGCTGGAGAAAATGGCTTAAAATCTGTAAGTTCTTGTGCGAAGTGTTATGCTGCCGCTAATTCTATGTAAATTTACACACTTATTTCTTTGTCCTTTCATTGAAGAGGGTTTTGATTGATTTGGAGCTAGGATTCGATATGACAGGTTATGAAAACATGAGTGTAGCTAGAGACTTTGCATTCGTATACAAAGATGGAATGACTTCCGTTGTATTCCCATCTGGAACTGAGCACAAGGTTGCAGTTGTTGAAATCCCAGATGGATGGATCACTTCTGAGGACATCAAGGTCAATTATGTTGTTCTCAATGAAGACGAATTCGTCCGTGGTCGTGCTCCTCACGGGCTTTACCGACGAGTAGAGTGGGCTGAAGGTACAGACTACGTTTGGGTAAATGATTCTACTCTCGACTTTGTCTACATCGTGGACGTTGCCAAACTAGAAGTCGTAAAAACTCTAATGAGTCACGATATTAGTACAATTGTATCAGTTCAAAACTTTGATATGGCACAACAAATCGAAATGCAGAAACAAATCGTTATGGATATGGCCCAAAAGGACGATAAGTCCTTTGAGATTGCTGCAATTATTGTCGGTAGCGTTGCATTGGTAGCAGGTATCATTAACTTTATGTACATGGCGAAGATGAAGGAAGACTTTAGGAGGTCAATTAAGAGGAATGAACCAATTGATTTGGTAGTGAAAAAGAATGATGACGATACAAGTGAAATTGGCGGATACAGCGTTAATTAGGTTTGTTTGCTCCATTTCATAATTTGCAGTGACACTGTTGCTTTCAAAAAATAAGTAAATTATTTGTATTTAGATAAAATTATTTATTTCCACTTCATTCATTTTTCTTAAAGAATACTACTCATATTTCGTCATTCTTTCTTACCATAATATGCGATAATAAAACGAAAGTTGGCATGACTCAGCAAGAAAGTAAAAGAAGTACTGCTGCAGGCACTGATGATTTCAACGGATACTTTTGTTACGTCCGATGACAAAATAAACTATCGGCTAATGGTTATTTAAGTTTTGGTGATAGAATCTTGCTATCCATATACATTAGAGTTTTATGAGTCCAAAAACCTCTGTCTTGTTTTGATTGGAGTACTCAAATGTTTCTAGAAACTATCATCGATTTTGTGTATCAATTTTTCAGAAAACCCGACGGCTACTAGACTCCTGTAAGCTTTATTAAACAACCTGTTCAGGTAACAATTCAAAATCAGCACAGCGTGTGATCAAGCTATCGATACACATCCTAAAAATGATATTCAGACATTGAATAAAGTCAATCGAGAAGACCACTCTCCAGGTTGTCTTAATCAATCTTACTTTCCATTAGCCCTTTTTTTAATCGTAACATTGTTATTGTTGCAAAAAAAAAGAGGAGAACCGTACCAGGCTAAACGGACCCCTAGGTATCGTAGAAAAACATACGATAAAATCACCCAAAAGAAATTTCTTGACTATAATACTTATTTATGATTACGATGATTAATATTATTAGAATAAATCAAGTAGGATAATTAATTTTTCGGCATGTTCCTATCCCTCTTATCTACATTTTTCACGATGATGTTACCGTACTCTTAGAAAACGAAAAATCTTACGGAATAAATAAAATCTGTATAACAACTGTAATCGTAGACCCCAAAGGTTCAAGCGATAGGATTTAGATAAAAAGATACCTTCTTCAAAAACTGCACAGAGGTATTAAATCTACATAAAAAAATAGATTACACTACTTCGACCAAAAATAGTTAACCTTTACTTAACATTATTATATTATATTATATCCTACTCTACAAGATTTTGATATCCTGTCACACACCATAAATGATACTTTCTCATGAATGTACAAATTAAGATGCATGCTTATAACATTTAGAAGATACTCATTTTAGTGTGAACATCTAAAGACTAATGCAATGAAGTTGACAGCTTCTCTAACTGGCCTACTCTTCCTATTTTCATCGAGCATTGGTAAGTTAAACATGTTTATATGAGTCGACAACATTTTGTGCAATGGCTAGACTCATATCTGTTATCGAATTATTGTAATGAAGCTTTGACTGCGAACCAAGCTGACCAATTCCATGCTACCAAAGGTATGATTGGGAGCACTTTTTGGGTTTTCGGTGAAGAGGGTCTACTAGTGTATAACCCTGACGGAAAAGAGCTCAAAAAGCATTGACCCCTTAAGAGTATGTGGTCCAAAAGAAGAATATGAGGGACCATCTCACCTATATTGTCGATTCAGTGACATTGTATCAGATGGCAAAAAAAATGTTTGGGGGGCCATCTACAAAAATAAGCCAACCATCGATGTATTCGATATTGACACTGCAGCCCTTGTAGGATCTTTCGGCACCAGTGATAACGCTGAACGCATTGAGTATCATTCTCTGCGTGACGAAATTTGGGTTAGATGCTCAAAGACAGATAATGATGTGTCCGTACAATCCAATCTTGATGTATTTTCTGCTTCCAATCCAAGTGGAGATATTCAGGCAAATATCCTCACGAAAGAACGCGCACTCGAACAAGGTCTCTCTTCTAGGGGTCATGCTATTATTGACAATACTCTTGGAGATATTGGATATCTCACTGATAGCGAACTTCCTTTTCTTTTCAAGTTAGACCTTAGCCAAAAGACAATTATTGACAAATTTGAATTAACTACAATTGCAAACGGACTTTATGAAGCTGCATACTCAAAAGTAAACAAACATATCTTTGTTAGATATGTAGTATGTTGCTCTTGTGGCTTTGAAGGGTCTGATGTTGAAAACTGCGGACGAAGTGGTGGATCCCTCGTGAGCCCTGTCACAGGACCTTCTGCGTGAGTGTTGTATAATGATACGTACATGTATCACTTACCATACTTTCTAGCCGACTTATGATTGATGTTTTCATAATAGAGGAAATGCTCATGTCATGATGTCTGTGGTTTCTATTGTAAATAAGCTGGAATTGATACCATTGGTGTGTATGAGTTCGACACAGTTTCCCAAAAAGTGCTCTCTACCTATACTCTAAAAGAAGGCATCGGCGGTAGTCCTTGAGCTTCTCCCAATGGAAGTAAGTACAAATGTTTGCGATATATATTAACATGAAGAACTGCACCAATTTTCATTTGCATTCTGTGATATTACTATCTGTTGTATAGAGTTCATTTTTCTTTATGGGAATAATGGAGGAAGCAGTATTCGGATTATTGAAGCTGGACAAAATTGTCTAAAATCTGTGAGTTTACAAAGTTTCAGCTTTTGCAAAATTTTTTGATGTAATCTTACTTGAATATCTTCGATGACACTTTCTCATCTTATAAAGAGAGTGTTAGTTGATTTGGAGCTTGACTTTGACATCACTGGATATGAAATTCAAGCTTGGGCCAAAGACTTTGCATTTGTTTACAAAGATGGAAGGACTATTGTTCTTTTCCCTTCTGGAACTGAACACAAGGTTGCTCTTGATGAACTTCCAAATACTAGATGGGCTGGTTCTCAAAAAGACTTGAAGATTAGTTACGTGATTCTCAAGAAGACTTGATTCTGCTTTTTTTTTCATCTCATCCTACTTTCTTCGTTAAATACTAATACAGTAAAAAATTAAAAATAAGTAATAATTTTTGCTGGGAGAATTTAACATTCAGTTTCATGGTTAATCTAGATGCAAAGAAAATTAGATAGTAAAACTTTCATTGCCTCTTTGATTGCAGTGCGTGGCTTCATTCTATCAAACATATTTCAACGATCATGTTCCTATGAATTGAATACGCAATGAAAGAATTTAGAGAAGATATATTTATCCGATCATCTGAATAAATATTACAGGCTTTAACATTCTTCAGTGTTTTTTTAAGCTTGGTATGAAATGTGAAGATTTTGATATGAATTCGCTCTGAGAACTAAAACAGCACTCAATACATACAAGACAAAATGAATTCAAGGGCTAATAAAGCAGTTTTGATATGCTTGAAAATCTGTATTGAAAAAGTTATCCTGAATCAGTCCCCAAGTCAATCAAATTGATATGAATGTTTGATCAAATTCTTTGTATTTTATTCGTTATTTTCAACAGGTATGAAATATTTCGAGAGAAACTGCTTAGTAGTAACAGAGCTACTAACGATACCTTTTGTTGCCCAATCACTTAAATTTTAAAATTCCATTTCGTGGCGAAATATTATGTCTAGAGCACTAAGAATTTTTAGCTTTCCACAATAATGAACAAAATATTAAGGGTTGGACAATATTGAGGAGAACACCGAGAGAAAGAAATAGCTAGTGAATTCAATCCTGAGAATCTAGAAATACTGGGTTCATTGAACAGCTTGAGTACCACCATCTCCACTTATGAAGAAATGGATCAAAATATATATTGATATCCCCCATCATTTCTAGACTTTTATTGGCTTTTTGCCATCGCTTTACTTTGACACGCTCATTTTTCTCTTCATTTTCCATTAGCGTTTTGATTTGATTAATAATCCCGGGTTTCTTTCTTTTTTTCCTGCTCCTTGATTGTGGTAGTGACACAGCTCTCAATCTCTTCATCTCAGACTTTGACGACACAATATCCACATTATTCTTTTGACTATAGTAATCATAGCCCATATTTACGACACAGAGATCTTCTGATGCGATACCTCGTGCTCTATTTGAATGGCCCAAGTCCTCAAATATTTCCGTAGCATCTTTACCTGCGTACACCATTATTGTATCAGGAGATCCCGGATGAATGCGGAGAAAATCTGAAATATCAAATACGCTATTGTGCAAACCAATGTAGCAGGATTCGGGAGTATTTAGCCCTGCTATTGACCAGTTTATCCAGTTTTTGGTGAAGATGAAGTATAATTGCTTCATATCAAAAAGCTGATTGCCACTCGTCAGAGCTGCAAAATTTTCATAGTTCTCCTCTGCATATTGAGAGATAAAGTCAATGATGGTGCTGTTTTCACGGGCATTTCTATGATCTCTATGGAAAGCTTCTTGCGCAATTTGCCATTTTGTAAGAATAAAATTGTAATCTCGTAACAAGAGAGTTTTCCATAGCAATGGATCAGAAGCAAGCCTCTGTGAGAGTCTTGATACACAAGACATTTTTGTTAGATCCTTCGGGTTTAAAAAGGAAAGTAGATGTATCATCGAGTCGTTTGGAAGATGAGAAAGGATGTTTTGATCCGTTTGGGAAGCAGCATTGATATGAGCTGCGACAGCATAAGGCTCGTGATGTTGTATTTTCTTCTCATCAAATATTCTTCCAGTTATTGTGGAAAGCTCTGAAGAACCTTTATTTTCAGCTGAATCAACATTCAATGAATTAATTTTTGATTCAATGCTTGGGGATTTTATTACCGCCTTGTCATCATCTGACTCGGATGTGTATTCATGATTCGAGCTCATTTCTCTTCGAAATAGAGTCATCACAAACAATATAAGCAGCGCCAATAATCGAATAGCATATGTTTTCAGTGCTGAAGATAACTCATCATCCAAACGAAAGAGACTAGATTGTGGAATGAGCTCACTCATAGTGATCGGGATAAGGTCGAAATAAGATGGTCTTCCATTTTCTACATTCGTCATTGCTGAGTTAATTCGAGATGAAATTATGTTCGATATACTAACATGAAACATTCTGCATAAAAGCAATTATTGTTTTTTGAGAACTTTGAAGTCCGAAAGGTTGTTCAATGAAGTTTTTTAACAATTACAGCAGGTATTGCAATTTTGTTCTCAGCAGTTTTTTCTATCGATCTGAAGAAGTTTGAACTCAGTTAAGTTGTTGATGCGGTCAAGCTGTTTTTATTGCAGTTGTGCGTGTTACTGTTCAAAATAATTACTTAAACAATCTTTCTGTAGTTGATTTTTTGACCTACATGTTTCATATCCTATATATTTTTCTATTATTCCGAGATATTATGACATTAATTTATAATCACAAAATTGGGCAATGAAAATAAATAGAGACTTTTGAATTGAAAATTCCTTGGTGATTAGACTGGGTTTGTAACAAATGCATATGAATAAATATTGTAGTTTGTAAATGTAAGTGTGTGTGTGTCTGTGTTGTTTACAGAGGAACATGGAATTGTGCTGTGACAGAGCCCATGAACGTCTCTTTCAGGTCATCAGTTTATCTTACCCGTGATTCGTGAAAGCGCAGTAGTACCAGTAGTATTGCCTGAATTAAAACCAAATAAGCCATGGTCGATTGAGCATGATTCCATGATGGGAGAACTGGTTGCATACTCTCCACACCCTGGACCAGGATTGAAGCTGATAATGCCAGAGTTTACAATTTGCTGGTTTCTCATCTTGCAGGAACCACAGCGTTAGGATCTACATCACGCTGGTAAAAGTCCTGTAATGGTAGGGGTGCATACTTAGATCTAATGATACACAATATGAGCTCTGTAAAATGGGAAAAGACCATAGCTATTGCTGAGAAGGTGTTGAATGAGAGAAAGTGGAACGAAAAGAATGTCAGATATCCTCTACGCATTCATAGATGGCTCGTCGCCGTGAGGCATATAATGACTTAGTAGTCAAAGCTTCGCAACAAATTCAATACTCTCCGCCCAATGAAACTTCGCGAGTTAGGTATCTTCTGAATAGAAGCTGACAATATCAAAAAGAATGATTTTGAATCAGTTGCAGATTTTCTACTTGTAAAGGCCCCTAATGCTAAAAACCATCACAACCATCATAATGTCTCAGGCATCAGAAATCAGAAAAATAATAATTGTCGGTCAAAATTCATTAAAAAGAATAATAACGACAATGGCAAAGGAAAAATCAAAACTGGTCCTAAAACAGGAGTGGAGATTCGTTACTACACGAAAGGGGAGTGGTACAAGCTCAGCACTGATGAGCAGAATGAATGCAGAGAAATTCGCCAAGCCTCGCTTCAACAGAAAAGGAAAACTGACGATGATAATACTCCATCTGCTAAAATTGCAGCTCTAGAAACAAAAATCTCTGAGATGAAAGAACAAATAGTAGCAGCTTTGTCTTCTAGGAATGACAATCCCACTCCGTCGAATGCAGCTAGTGCGCCCTTGCCTCCATCATGCTTAAGACCGCCTATCTTCTCCCAAAGAGAATAAAGGTCAAGCTGTATTGGAGCAGTTTCTGAAGGGGTGAATTTACTATCAAAACAATTTAGTTCCTATTTACTATCGCGTTTTGGTCATATTATTTCAAAAACATACACCAATGCAGCCTACGATGAAAATGAATACCTAAAGGTATAGGCAATAGAGTTAGATAGCCATGCTGACTCGCCAGTTGTTGGTAAATATTCAGAAATTCTAGATCACTCTAATCGACATGTTAATGTTTCAGGTTTCACAAAATCATTGGGTAAATCACTCAGAGTTCCGGTAGTAACAGCTGCAGTTATCTTTTGCTGCGAATTTACAGGAACATTCCAAGTAATTGTAATTCATAATGCACTTTACATTAAAGATATGGAGGTCAATTTAATCCCTCCAATGATGATGAGACTGGTTGGAATCAAAGTTAATGAATGTCCACTTATTGCAACAAACATTGGGGATGCCGCACCATTGCCTTGAACTGCTCCTTGTAATGGTTTTGACTGTTTTCCACAATAATACCAATCAGAGTCTCCATATGCCTTGTGTATTTAGTCTTTCATTTTACACAAGGATGCTATCATACAGCATTTAGATATATTGGGAGATACTCCGAGTCTTTGAGCACATAAGGAGGAAATAGATGGGGCATTCGGTCGAAAATTTTTCCAAATCCATCGCTAGGAAAGCACCATTTGATTTCATTAATCTTAAATAATCAAAATATAAATTCTTAGCAATTGCAGCTTCTATGGAGCGATTTCCTTGTTTTGCATATTGTGATTCAGGTATGGCATTGTGATCTAATCTCACTTGTATCATCGTGATTTACCATTGGCTTTATTTTATCATACCATAATTTAACCTTTTCTCTTTCTTGTTCTGGCAATTCCACTCCGGTGTTGGTTTCGTTTTGCTCTTGGTCATGGACAATCCTCTCAATGTACAAATCCATCAACTCTTCTTCTTCTTTTTCGTTTTCTTCTTCTGGAGTCGAAACAAAATCCTCTTAATTATACTCTACATTGAAATGATAGTTCCTCCATATGACTTCAAATCGATATCTGGACATGTTCAACATATTACAGATGGGATGTGTAGGCATCCATTTACAATTGGACCAATAATCTCTTTTGTCAGGTAAGCGCACAATACCAAAGTAGTAAATTATTGCTAAGAAATGATACATACATCCAACTCCAAATTCTCTAGATGAAGACTTTCTCTTCCAGCATTGAAGGTTAGGTTCCTTCATCTTTCTTGCGAACATGTATGCATTGCTCGAATTTGTGAAGTTTGTAATAAATTCATGTGAAAAGAAAGCTTCAACTAAATTACATGCAGTCGGCCTTTTGTGCTGAGGCTCATTTTCTTTAATGGAAATTTTCTGTGGAATCTTGAATACAGTTTTTTTGAGAATGCAATCCCTGCTTCCAACATCAATTACAGGACTGAATGAAAGCTCTTCTTGTGGCGTACTTCCGACATAAATGAACTGGGGTTTCTTGTTAGGTGCTCCATGAATAGCTGCATTTTGTGATATGGATGTTTGCTGTGGTGCTGCTTTTGCTGTTGAATCCAATGGGAAATCAGGGATGTTCTGCACATCAGAATTCAATTGTGATGGAAGAGGTTCCCCAGGTTGCATGTCTTTCAAACTGGATGATGGTTTGGCCGCTGTGATGGGAGAATTTTTCAAACTTCGTTTTTTGTTCAGTATGCACGTAGAATGTGATGTACGAAGATGATTGCTGCTACCACAAGCACACCTCTTCTTGGCAACATTTAGAACAGTTGGTGGAGCATAATTGACATTGCTTGGTCCTTCTGTGTCTAGTGGGCGAACTTTGTACACTTTTGCGTTGGAATTGACAATGCAATGATTGCATTCGATCTCTTCAGATTTGTTTTTGTCCAAGAACTTGCCACAAAGGACATGTACAATCCCTTGGCAGCTTACGCATCTGTGAGTTGGGTTCAGCTATAGAAAACTGTAATTACAATAGTCCATGGCGCAACAAGGCCCTGCAGCCCTATTTTCTTTTGATGGTGAAGTATAATTCATTGACATGTTGGAGAAATGTACAATGAGCGTTGAGAGGTTGATTTGGAGTTTGATGATTTCCTTAGGTAAAAATCGGCTGTGGGCCCCCCTGACCAGGGCGGGTGCAATGCCCCTTCCATGAAATGGATCCATGTTTTTGTTGAGATGCAAAATTTGGATGATTTGTGTGTTATATTATTTCAATTGATGTTATGTTTCAATATAAGAGACTAACTAAATATTGAGGTAAAGATAGAACTACCGTAGGTATTTAAATAAAAGAACAGATGTTTTGGTAATATTTTCTAGGAACTAAACAATATGATAAATTTTTCCATATGTACTTCCAAATATATGTTTTAGTAAATAAAAGTACTTATGAGCATGTAAATAAAAGAACAGATGTTTTTGCAGAATTTTATGGGAACACAGATGTCATGATTTCATCCTAACTAACATTATATTTTACATTAAATGTGTCTCATCTTTTGTAATATGTACTACATATTTAACTTATTCTTTTTGTACGTACTATAATTCTTAGATCTGATATCTTTTTATCTTTCTTGAGTGTTCATATTTTCACTTAATTTCTTATC
>Ga0209092_10004275_pt1 | contig 12000 bp, 7 predicted proteins | sample FraStrMetagenome_FD_187446 | JGI IMG/M metagenome (GOLD analysis project Ga0209092, IMG submission 187446) | Marine eukaryotic phytoplankton communities from Arctic Ocean - Fram Strait ARC3M Metagenome (SPAdes) (version 2) | ecosystem: Environmental > Aquatic > Marine > Oceanic | place: Fram... | reverse complement strand
CAAATTAAAAAAAATAACAATACAACACCTATAGTATAGGTGTTTTTGGCCTAGTAGTTCAACTGGATAGAATATCAGATTTCGGCTCTGACGGTTGGAGGTTCGAATCCTCTCTGGGTCACGAATAAATAGTACAATTAAAAAAAACGCCAAGCTTGCTTGAGCATTTTTTTGTTTGTGCTATTTTCAAAGCGGAGCTTTTGAGGATCAGCACAGCTAATCCTCTCTGGGTCACTCTAACGGAGAATTGATTCATTTGAATTGATTTTCCGTTTTTTGTTTTTAATAATTCCCTTTGTGCGATTGATATTAGAGAGAATAACAAATTTGTTTTTAAGGTTCGAACTGCATCATTTTGCGTGTCATAACCTATTCCGGACGGAAACACCAACCTTTGTATTCTCTTTTTTGTTGTAAATCCCCGGAAGTCCATATTTTACTCATGTTTGTACTCAAATTTAAAGCTGCATCAATCGCTTTTTTAAGGTTCGAACTCGAAATAGTCGATTGGCTTAGAGTTGTATCAATTTTCTTTTTTATTAATGTATATTTCGATTTAAATTTATTGTAAATTTCTGTATTAATTTCTCCAACAGCAAAACGCGTATGTCAATGATAAATAATTATTTTACATATAACTATGTAATCTTATTAAAAATGTATAAATCTATAATTGCAGTTGCCTTTTTATTTTTGAGCCAAAATTTACTGGCACAAAATAAGGCTGACATAAGTCGTCCTAATATCATTTTTATTTATGCTGATGATATGGGGATAGGTGATGTTTCTCATACTACAGGTAAAGCAGCAACACCAAACATAGATCGTTTGGCTGCAGAAGGCATCCGTTTTACAGATACGCATACCTCATCTTCTGTTTGTACACCCTCTCGATATTCACTTTTAACAGGACGTTATAATTGGCGTACCACTTTATCCAAAGGTGTAATCAATAAACCTACTATGGAACCGCTTATTAAAAAAGGTGAAACCACTGTGGCTAGTTTATTAAAGCAAGCAAACTATCATACAGCTATGGTTGGTAAATGGCATTTAGGTATTCGTTGGGAATTATTTCCTAATTACAAGAAAGAAAAATGGCAATTAGGTGGCGGATGGAATATAGATTATACAAAACCAGCCATAACGCCTACAAGTAATGGTTTTGATTATTTTTACGGAATAGCAGCTTCTTTAGATATGCCTCCTTATGTATATATTGAAAATGAAAAAGTGACAGAACTTCCTTCAGTTATGAACGATCCAAAAATACGTTCTAGAAAAGGGCCTTCTGCTCCAAGTTTTAAATCAGGTGAATGTTTACAGGTTTTTGCAGAAAAATCAGTTGATTATATAAATGAGAGAGCTGAAGAAAAAGAACCTTTCTTTCTATACTTACCATTAACTTCACCACATACTCCTATTGTTCCAAGTGAAAAATGGAGAGGAAAGTCTGAATTAGGACCTTATGGAGATTTTTTAATGGAAACAGATTGGGTAGTAGGACAAGTGTTAAAGGCTCTAGATAAACACAATTTAGCTGAAAACACCATTGTTTTGTTTTCTACAGATAATGGATGTTCTCCTGCTGCAAAAATTCCTGCTTTAAAAAGAAAAGGACATTCACCAAGTGGAAATTTAAGAGGAAATAAAGCAGATATTTATGAAGGAGGACATAGAGTGCCTTTCATTATACGTTGGCCAGAAGTTATAGAAGCAGGGATAAAAACAGATAGATTAACATGTATGACTGACTTTATAGCTACCTGTTCAGATATTACAGGTGTAAAATTAGATGATGCATCAGGTGTAGATGCCATTTCTTTTTTATCAACATTAAAAAATCCAAAGGAAACAAATAGAGAAGACATTATTAGTCATAGCATAAATGGGTCTTTTGCTATCAGAAAAGGAGATTGGAAACTAGCTCTTTGTCCTGGATCTGGTGGTTGGAGTACTCCAAGAGCTGGTAAAACTCCAGCAGGATCTCCTAGTTTGCAATTATTTAATTTATCAGACGATATTGCTGAAACAACGAATTTGTATGATAAATATCCTGAAAAAGTTAAAGAATTGACAAAATTACTTCAATCTTATGTAGATAAGGGAAGAAGTACATCTGGAGAAAATCAAAAAAATGATAGAGAAGTAAATATATATGCAGAAGATAAAGCAAAATAATTTACTGTTTAAAAAGAGAAGAAAAAAATTAAAAAATTAATAAATAAACGAATGAAAAAATTAATTACCTTATTATTAGCACTTTGCATTATGCCAATGTATGCAATAGACATACATGTGGCAACTAATGGGTCTGATTCTAATAAAGGAACAAAATTTAACCCTTTACGTACCATAAAAGCAGCACAAGCTAAATTAAGAGCTAGTGGGTTAATAGGAAAAGAAGCATGTACTATTATTATACATGAGGGGATTTATAGATTAAAAACACCTTTACAAATTTCCACAGCAGATAGTGGTAGTGAGAAATTTCCAGTTATCTATACTGCAGCAAAAAATGAAAATGTAGTGATTACTGGAGCGCAATTAATTACCTCGAAATGGGAATTATTTAAAGAAGGGATTTATAGAACCAATGTAGTAGATTTGAATGCTATTGATCAACTTTTTGTGGATCAGAAAAGACAACATATGGCAAGATATCCTAATTTTAATGCTGGTTTTGTACCTACAGATGGGGACCCTTCTATACGTGGAAAAAAAGCAGGAACAGTTCCTTTTACTGGAGCTACTCCAGATGCTTGGGACGCTAAAAAAGCTGCTGAATGGAAGAATCCTGCTGGCGCAATTTTAAATGGTATGCACAGAGGTCTTTGGGGTAGTCAGCATTATTTTGTGTCTGGTAAAGATAAAAACGGAAAACTAATCTATAAAGGTGGTTGGCAAAATAACAGATCTGCACCTCCTCACAAAGGATATCGTATGATAGAAAACGTTTTTGAAGAACTAGATGCTCCAGGAGAATGGTATCATAATACTGATGATGGTTGGTTATATTATATGCCAGAAGCTAATATGAATCTTAATGAGATAAAGATTGAAGTTGTACTTCAAATTAAGCACCTTATCAACATTTATGGAGACTATAAACTACCTGTTGCAGAAATGACGATTCTTAAAAGTGGAAATGCGCTTAAAAAAACAGTAATTAAAAATTACGAAACTACGAATCCTGTTAAAAATATTCAGATTACTGGCATTCATTTTACAGGTACAAAAAGAACCTTAAAAGAGACCATTGAACCTTTACTAAGAAGTGATTGGTGCGTATATCGTGGAGGAGCTATCCATTTACGTGGAACAGAAAATATTGTTGTTAATAATTGTTCTTTTGAAGAGTTGGGGGGAAATGCTGTATTTATAGATAGCTATAATCGAAATATAAAAATCAAAGGAAACTTTTTTCAGAATAATGGTTCTACGGATGTTAACTTGGTGGGTTCATTTGCTGCAGTTCGTGATCCTTCATTTAGTTTTCACCATCTTCCACCAGCATTAGATGAAATAGATACTACTATTGGACCAAAATCAAAAGATTATCCAGCAGATTGTATTGTAGAAAATAACTTAATGATGCTTTGTGGTCGTTTTGAAAAACAGGCATCAGGGATTAATATTTCTATGTCGTCAAGAATTACACTTCGTCACAATACAATTAGTCATACACCAAGAGCTGCCATTAATGTTTGTGATGGAACTTGGGGTGGTCATATTATAGAATGGAACGATTGTTTTGAAACTGTACTAGAAACACACGATCATGGCGCTTTCAATTCTTGGGGAAGGGATCGTTACTGGTTTAGAGCAGGACCATCAGGACCAGATTTAAAAGATAAAAATGGAAAGCCAATGATTAGTAATTATATAGAAAAGTATCCAAATGCTCCTTTGTGGGATGCTTATCAAACAACTATTATTAGAAATAATAGAATGCAATGTGATCATGGTTGGGATATTGATTTAGATGATGGTTCAACCAATTATGAGATCTACAATAATATAAGTCTATCTGGAGGTATTAAAACACGTGAAGGATATCATCGTGTTGTTACTAATAATGTAATCCTTGGAAGAGGATACACTTGTAATGTACCCTACCCTAAACCAACTCATGATATTTTTGAAAAAAACATTCTTTGGGGCGGAACAACTTACAAATCTAGTAACCCGAAGCTTTGGGGAGGAACACGAAATAATAATTTTATTCACAACCCAGATGCTAAGGAAGTTGTTCCTGCTAGTGGAGTGCAACAACAGACACAAGATGATTCTGGTAGTTTGTATGGCGATGTTCTTTTTACGGAGTCTCAACATGAACATGGAGATTTTACAGTCTCAAATAAATCAGCAGCATTAAACCTTGGATTTAAAAACTTTCCAATGACAGGTTTTGGTGTTACTTCTGATAAATTGAAGCGTTTGGCAATGAAACCTAAAATACTTGCACCTAAAGATGTAGCGTCTAATGTGTATGTAAAGTCAAAGTTGAAACGATTCATGGGAGCTAAATTTAAAACACTAGAAACTGAAGGAGAACTTACAGCAACAGGTATGTTTGAAACCTATGGAGTGCTATTAATTTCAGTACCAAAAAATAGTCAATTAGCTAAATTAGGGTTTAAAGTTGATGATGTAGTGATAGCATTAAATTCAAATAAAATAACAAATGAACAAACTTTCATTAAAAACATGAGGAATTTAACTGATGTAGAATACACCGTAAAAGTGTGGAGACATCAAAGTCCAATTACCTTTTCTTTTACAAAATAAATAATACTGGAGATCCATTTTATCAAAAAAAAATTTATGAAACTTCCATAACGAGTATTTAAAACCCAAAGGAATGATCATACGGAAGCTACATGTGACCAATAAAAAAAAATAAAAATAGAGACATGAAAATAAATAACAAAATACAGATGAATAAACCTTTTTTTCTATTACTTACATTTATATTATTTACTGCTTGTGGAGTTCAACAAGCCCAAAATACAGGTTCCTCTACTACTGACTCTTGGATTATTGAATCTCAAGAAGACTGGAAGGCAAATATGGCTGGACAATCAAATTTGGATATCAACAAAGGAAAAGTAATTCCTACCGCAAAGGAAGCTATTTTCAAAAGCTCCATGAAAAAATTAACTAAAAAGCAGTCCGCAAAATCCATCACGTTTTCACAATCAACAGACTGGCTAAACTGGGAACCGGTTTCCAACATTGGGCCAGTTAATCTAGGCGATGCACCGGTAGCTTTGCAACTTGGAGATGGAAACTATTGGATGTTTGGTAAGTATAGTAAAAATAAAAGAGGTAGTAAAAATAAAAAACAGGAAGCTTTCCAAGATGCGGCGGCTACTTTGGAGGGATTCGATATGGACTTAAGAACGACTCGTTTCGAAAATCAATTCAATGCTCCTGGAGGATTAAAGAAACCTAAAGGTGGGTATCATGCATGGCAAAGTAAGGATATGAAAAACTGGGTACATCATGGTGCAATTACAGATAAAAAATCTCGCTGGATGACTACTGCTGAATATGTAAAGGGAAAATTCTATTTCTATTATGATGCTCCTAATGATCAGGATCCTCACCTTTATATTGATGAAGACCCAACGGATGGTGTTCCTGGAAAAAATATGGGTATGGTATTCAATGATCCAACACACGGTTCCGATTGTGCCGTAATTCGTGACCTCAAAGGAAATTTCCATATTATTGGAGAAGACTGGTCGCCTATTGATGCATCGACTCATGGCTGGGATTCCCCTTTAGCAATTCATGCCGTTAGCCCTGACGGAATCAATGATTTTAAAATTTTGGAGCCTGCTGTGGATGAACGTACCAAACCAACAGGGAAATTTGCTGAATATGCGCATCCGCATTGGAAAAAGGAAGCCCCAGATAGGTTCCCTGGAAAAGCGTCACCAGTAGATATTCCTAGGCAAAGAATCAAAAAAGGAGATGTCGTTGCTTATGGTAAATATGAAATCCACGAACCAGAGCAGAATGCTTTCGGAGATTGGGCTTCCATCTCAATTGGAGGACAGTACTATTTGTTCGGTGATTTTGATCCAGCAGGTAGTCATGGTAATAAAGGGATGAGCACTGCTTGGTTTACTTCCGACGATATCAATAAAACTTTTACTTTTTGTAGTAATATCGGGAGAGGTCATCCTGACCCAGATATTGTATTTGCTGAAGGACAATTCTATTTGGTAACACAACAGAAGACGGATTATATTAGTTCAGGTCCATGGGTAGAAACTGTGGAAGTACGTATGGGAGTGGATACAACTAATGATGGGCTCGTCAATGAGTGGAGCGACTGGCAAGTTGTGAAGGAGCAATATGACTATATGGAAGGTTTTTCTAAGCAGGTTGAAAGAATTCCTGCACAGTTGAATTTTCCAGACTTAGCGGAAGGATATGGTTTTCAATTTGAGGTTAAAATGATAGATACAACAGAAAATGAGTCAAAACCAATTTTAGATAAGGTGATTGTTTTGTTTGAGGAATAAGGTTCAAAATCATTGTCGAATTTCATTACGTAAGGGGTATACTAGATTTTTTGTGATGATCATCCTTCTGACTATCTAACATAAAGCTGCATATTGTCTTACGTTGGTAATATTTAAAATATGAAATAATGTATTTAAAGAAACCATTACTATTTATTATTTTATTTACACTGTTTACAACAGATAAAATAGAAGCACAAGTGCCACAACCAGATCTAGGGAAACGAGCAGATTGGATGCGTGGCACTTATGGATTAAACTGGAAACCAGGCAAAGGCGCTAATGGCAACTATGAAAGTAAAAATTATACAATTGACCATTTTTTAGAACAAATTAATCACCTTAAAACAGTAGATTACATTCAGCTACATTTAAATGAATCTAATATTTATAGTCCAGTACATGCCGCACCACACGACTTAATTGAGTCTTTTTGGAAGGGAGATATGAATGATAGTAACCCTATCAACTTAGTTGTTCCTCGAAATTCTATTGGAAAAGATCCTTTTTTGGATATAATAAAAGCGGTAAGAGCAGCAGGACTAAAAGTTCAGGTATATGTTAATAGTTCAAACATGCTAAGACGTGCAGGCAAAACTTCTCCAGATGATTTTCCGGATGTAACAAACCGATGGATGAATTGGTGCGATACAGACACCAACGCACAAACATTTATAAATAGCAAATCATATCATACAGACGGTATCAATGCTAATCGCCCATATATGTTTTGTTACGCAGAATTCATCCTTAAAGAATATGCTATTCGTTATGGCGATTTAATCGATGCTTGGTGTTTTGATTCAGGACGATATATGTGGCAATACGGAGGGGATAATCGAGATAGTGATGATGTAAATGAGCAAAGGATTTATCAGGCATTTGCTGATGCTTGTCATGCAGGAAACCCCAATGCCGCTATATCTTTTCAAAATTCACCTGGTAATAAAAACTTGGTAGACAACCCATTTACGCCTGCTACACTTTTTTGCGATTATATGTTTGGTCATCCGTTTCACGGTGGTAAAAATGTTGGTAGCAATCCCAAAAACAGGTTCATTATTGACTGGACCATAGCAAGAAATGGTTACGCACATCTTGATGACCACAACAAACCAAATCGTACTTGGGACGATAAGGTCGTTGGACATTATGATCCACCTATGAGTACCACTAGATGGAATACTGGCTCCACACCTGGAGTTGATAACGCCATTTTTGCATCGTATTATGGTGATATGATGTTAGGAAATGGTGCTGTATCTTTTGGGATACCACTTATTGGTAGATATAATTTTGAAAATAAATTGTTATGTCGAGAATGGGGTGTTCAACAACTAGAATTGCTAGAAGATTATTTAAGTGTAAATCAATTTCCAGGAGCTCCAAATTGGGCTAGACAACATACTATCTTACCAGATGCTACCTCAGGAATCACATACACATACACCTTAGCTGAAGGAACAGACTTTTGGGATCCTGAGGGTGACATTATTACGTCTCTTTTATCCACAGATAGTTCCCCAGCATGGTTAACTATTTCAGAAACAGAGCCTGGTGTATGGACATTAAGCGGAATTCCTAATGAAACAATTGATACAGAATATAAATTCAATTTAGTAGTTCATGATGCTTTTGGGAGCACTAATAGATTGGTTAACATGAATGTAAATGTTAGGTAATGTACTATCTATGGCAGATAAAAATCAAAACAATGATTTGGTTACAATAAAAAAAGATGGATTATGAAAATAAATAACAGGATACAAGCAAGTAAAGCTTTTTTGCTGGCATTATCTTTGTTATTTACTACTTGTGATGTCAAAAAAAAACAAAATTATCAAGTGATAAAGTTATCACGGGATATGATGTAAAAAATTTAAGAATTTCAAATAATAAAAAAAGAAGGTGTTGGACACCATCCTCATTCGTTAGAAGATCCTACACCAATTTTAGCATTAATCCTAAAAAGCGTGAAGATTACTAAATAATTTAATCACAAAATTTTATAATATTTAAATTTAATAAGATGATAAAGAGGAAAAAAATATTAACAGTCCTTGCAATTCTATTAATGATTGGAAACTTATTTGCTCAAGAAATTTATGTATCACCTAAAGGAGATGACACTAATTCAGGAACAAAAAGCAGCCCTTATGGAAGCTTTGAAAAAGCTTTGCTAGACGTAAAGAAATATGCTGGTAAAGAAGCTGTAACAGTATGGTTTTCTTCAGGTGAATATTATATTAATGAAACTCTTATATTGGGTAGCGAGTATTCAGGGACAACAAAAAAACCAGTTGTATTCTCTGCAATCCCAGGGGAAAAGGTTGTTGTTAAAGGTTCTCGTCAATTAGAGCATCTAGAATGGAAATCCTATAAAAATGGTATTTATCAGGCTCAAGTTCCAGAAGGATTGTCTATGGATCAATTATTTATTAATGGAGAACGACAAGTTAGAGCACGATTTCCTAATTATGATTATGAGAACCCACTTCGGGATGGAAAAGGATATCATCAAGTAACAGGTGGTACCAATAAACGCTATGATAAATGGTTTTCATTTAATCCTAAAACTTTTTCTGATAAAACATGGGCGCATCCAGAAACAGGAATTGTACATGGTTTCCAAAGTCATAACTGGGGAAACATGCAATATAATATCAAATCAGTTCAAAAAGAAAAGAACAGAATAAACCTTAATGAAGGTGGTTGGCAACTACAAAGAACACATGGTATTGGAGGGAAAGGAAAAAAGGCTTCATATTATTTTATAGAAAATATTTTTGAAGAACTAGATGTTCCTGGAGAATGGTTTTTAGATGTAGAAACCCATACACTTTACTATTATCCGATGCAAGGAGTACAATTGAGTGACCTTAAAATTGAAGTTCCTGTTATAGCAGATATCATTCAATTAAAAGGAACTAAGGACTCTCCTGTAAAAAATATTCAGTTTAAAGGCTTCCATTTTACACAAACCAACTACACTTTTATGGAGGCTTATGAGCCTGTTGCTCGTGGAGATTGGGCTATACATAGAGGTGGAACCATTTTTATGGAAGGTACAGAAAACCTGTTAATTGAAGATTGTAATTTTGAATATGTAGGAGGAAATGGTGTATTTATGAGTGCTTACAATCGTAAGAATAAAGTAAGCGGTTGTAGATTTGTACATACTGGAGAAAGTGCTGTTTGCTTTGTTGGTTCTCCTAAAGCAGTTCGTTTTTATCAAACTTGGGATGATAGATTACTTCATGGGAAGAACTGGAATAATATGCGTGAAAACATGGATTTAGAGCCTGGACCTAAAACACCTGATTATCCAAAAGAATGTACTGTTGAAAATAGTATTATGCGGGATTTTGGAGATGTTGGTAAGCAAGTTGCAGGTGTTTATATTTCTATGAGTCATAAAATTACTGCGTCTCACAATACCATTTATAATTGCCCGCGTGCAGGAATATGTATTAACGATGGTACTTGGGGAGGACACCTTATTGAATTTAATGATATTTGGGAAACGGTTAGAGAAACAGGAGAGCATGGACCTTTTAATTCTTGGGGTCGAGAAAGACAATGGAAAGGAGGTAGAGGAACCAATGAACATTTTATAAAGGAATTAACAAGATTGGATGCTATTGACAACACAATTTTACGAAATAACAAAATAGCCAACTATAGAAAATCTATTAGTGCAGGAAACTGGACGATTGATTTAGATGATGGTTCTAGTTATTACGAAATCTATAACAACTTAAACTTAGGTTCTACCATTAAATTAAGAGATGGTATGGGACGTAAGGTGTATAATAATATTACAGTAAGTGCAGTTCCTTCTGGATGGCACGTATGGCCAGAGAATTCGGAAGATGAAATTTTTAAAAACATTTTTGTGATTGCTGGTACACTCCCTGGAAAAAATGTACCTACTAAAAACTTTATTCGTGGAGTAGGTTTGTCTAAAGAAGTTAAATGGAGTGAAAATTATGACAATAATACATATTGGAATGTAAATTTTCCTGATAATTTTCACATGTCACCAAATCAGAAAATGGAAGTTTGGAATAAGGAAGGATATGATTTAAACGCTGTTTCAGCAAATCCTAATTTTGTAGATCCTATTAATGGAAATTATCAAATAAAAGAAAACTCTCCAGCATTAAAGACAGGGTTTAAAAATTTCCCTATGGATGAATTTGGTCATAAAATGACACGTATTTTACCATTTGGAGGTGATTTCGAAAACGAAACTACTGTACGTTTAAAAGCAGATGATAATGCAGGTAAAAAAGCCAAAGTGTTTTATACAATAGATGGATCAGAACCAACAATGAGTTCGTTAAAATATTCAGAGCCATTTACAATTAATGAATCAATTTTGTTGAGAGTTAGAACCTTTACTTCTAAAGGAATTCCAGTTGGTTTTACAAACGAGGTTGAATTTACAAAAGTTAAAAAAGTTATCCATCCTAGTTGGTTAGCCACCTTGCTAGCTGGTAAATATCAAGGAGAAACTATTGTCGAGGGAAAGACAACAAAAATTAAAAAGGCACTTCAAAAAGAAGTAAAAGGAGCTTTGTTAATTAATATTGCTGATGATCCTGATTTAATAGATGCAACAGGTGGATACAATTTTGGTTGTTATATTGAGTCATTAAATCCTAAAAAAGCACAAATGTGGTTAGATGCTGGATTGAAAAAAGATTGGGTTATTCAAAAATTAAGCAAACATAAAATTTTAAATATTGCTCATTTACAAAAGTTCCTTAAAAAATATTCAGGACAAACAGTAAAGATTACTGCATTAAGAGATTATGATTCTAAGGTATTCGAGGTAGCCATTCCTTAAGTGATTTAAATGTATTTTATTCTAAAAAAACTCTATAAATAATAATGATGTACAAACTACAACAGGAGAAGGATATTTAAACACAGTAAACATGGCAGCAAACGGCTCCCAACCTGGTAACGCTGCCCTTAATTCTCTTAGAGAAGGTTTCGATGACTGGTATATACCTCCTCAAAATGAATTTAATGTGTTGTATTCAAACAGTCAGTATAATTGTAATTTCACATATAACAATTATAATTATGGGGATGTATATTTTACTTCAACACAAAATCCAAATAAACTGAATAAAGCTATGGCAAAAGGTTTCTACACTGTTAGTTCTTACGGCCATTCAAAAACTAGTAATAGTAAGACTAGGTTTGTTAGGAAAACTAATTACAATTAATTATAAATTCTAGTTGTTTATCCATATTTGTGTATTTTGTCTGTTTTTTATTAAAACCGCCCCCACATAATTCTTTGTTAAAAATAAGCCCCTCTGGCTAGTGGGAGATAAAGCCTTTTTACCTTTGTAAAAAAAACGATGTTCAGTAAAATATTTTTAGGATTATTACTAGTCTGCTCCCTGCCAAATGTTCAAGACCTAGACACATTAAACACCCCAAA
>Ga0209092_10004271_pt1 | contig 12004 bp, 10 predicted proteins | sample FraStrMetagenome_FD_187446 | JGI IMG/M metagenome (GOLD analysis project Ga0209092, IMG submission 187446) | Marine eukaryotic phytoplankton communities from Arctic Ocean - Fram Strait ARC3M Metagenome (SPAdes) (version 2) | ecosystem: Environmental > Aquatic > Marine > Oceanic | place: Fram... | reverse complement strand
CGAGTTAATATCGGGATGAGCGTTGGGACTAATAGAATCTTCATTGATGTTAATGCCACGAATGGCCGCAATTTCGGCTGTGACTTTAGCACCGGGTAAAATGCCTCCTTTACCGGGTTTAGCGCCTTGGCTCATTTTTATTTCAAACATACGTATTTGTTGATGATCGGCGATCGCTTTTAGTTTTTCATCACAAAGCTGGCCATTGCTATCTCGCACGCCGTATTTAGCTGTACCAATTTGATAAACCAGATCACAGCCGCTTTCTAGATGATAAGAGCTGACACCACCTTCACCGGTATTCATCCAGCAGCCGGCTTTTTTTGCCCCTCGTGATAGTGCTTGTATAGCGGGTTTGGATATTGCGCCGTAACTCATGCCTGAAATATTGACTAATGATCGTGTTTTATAGGGGTGGCGACAATAGGGCCCAAGAGTGATTTCACCTGGCTGTGCGGCATCTTCAGTTAGCGTAGGAAATGGACAGTTAACAAATAATACGCTGCCTGCAGGCGTTAAGCTTCGTGTGGAGCCAAAGGCAATGGTACTGTCGACATTTTTAGCGGCTCGATAAGCCCATGAGCGCTCGGCGCGGTTAAAAGGCAGTTCTTCACGATCCATGGCGAAAAAGTATTGTCTAAAAAATTCACCCATATGTTCAAATAAATAACGGAAACGACCAATGACCGGATAGTTGCGGCGCACTGTATGTTCAGTTTGTCTTTTATCAATAATGTATAAAAAAATGACAGTGATGATGAGTGCGCTAAGCGTTAGTAGAAATAATACGGCCATAACACCGAAGATATTAATCAGTAAATGGGTGGTTGAGGCGCCGAAAAAGTTATCCATAGTTGACTTCCTAGCTAACAGAATTGAATGCGAAAATGACAGTAGTTGTTTATATAGCTGTCTTGCGTATATCGTTTAAGTCGTTATCGGTAGGTGCAGAATAATTGTGCCAGATTCTATAGAGACTCAATTTATCAGTAAGTTCTAAGGGAGTTCAAGCTAATTAGCTTATGGGCATATCTATTGTCGATTTATTACGGATAATAGCCTTCATAATAGTTTTTAATGGCTTTGAAAGAATGAGCTGGGCCGGCGAGATACATTTGTGTAGAGAGTTAATTATTTTATGTTAGATAAGCATTATCGTGAAATTGAAAAATTATTACCCCATTGCGTGCTTATTGGCGATGCAGTGAGTAATAAATATGCGGTGGACTGGAGTGGAGAGCATGCGCATCAGCCTGCGATCGTCGTGCGGCCTAAGCGAATAGAAGATGTATCTACGTTATTGACCTATTGTAACGCTAATACTTTATCAGTGGTGACGCAGGGTGGTTTAACGGGCTTGTCGGGTGGTGCGACACCACAGCAAGACGAGATAGTTTTGTCTTTAGAATTACTATCTGGAATAACCGAGCTTGATCAACAATCAATGACATTATCTGCATTAGCGGGTACGCCATTATCAGAACTTCAGCAAGCCGCAAAAGAGGCTGGTTTTTATTTGCCGTTAGATTTGGGAGCACGGGGTAGCTGTTCGATTGGCGGAAACGTTGCTACTAATGCTGGCGGAAATCAGGTTTTATATTATGGTATGACAAGAGCGTTAGTCTTGGGTTTGACGGCGGTAACCGCAGATGGCACGGTTGTTCGCTCAATGAATAAAATGCTTAAGAATAATGCGGGCTATGATATTAAGCAGTTATTTATTGGCTCAGAAGGCACCTTAGGTGTTGTAACTGAAGTCGTATTAAGACTTTACCCTCAGCCAGTATCAAAAAAATCAGCCCTCTGTGCTTTTTCTCATTTTGATGATGTCGTTGAATTCTTACAAACAATGCAGCGCCGTTTACCTAAGGTCACGGCGTTTGAATTGATGTGGTCTAATTATACGGAACGGGTTTATGCAATGAATCCAAGTTTTAGCGATCCTTTTAATAAAAAATATCCATTGTATGTTTTGATTGAGGCCGAAGGTAGTGATCTTGAGCGAGACAGTCAGTTGTTTGATGAGGTACTAGCCGATTATTTATCGCAAGGAAGCTTGTTGGATGCGGTGATTGCTCAATCGCATTCGGATGCCGAAAAGTTTTGGCAAATTCGCGATGGCGTGATGAGCATTCTTTCTAATATAAAACATCGTGCGAATTTTGATGTTGGTGTGCCAGTTAGCGTCATGAGTAAATTTGTGCAGCGTGTAGAGCAAGTCTTATCAGAGACTATTAACGACTTAAAATTATGTACCTTTGGTCATATGGCCGATGGTAATTTGCATATATTAGCTTGGACTGATAGTGGTAGTGAGATAGATAAGGCGAAGGCCGTAGCGTTTATTTATCAAAAGGTTTACGAGATTGTGGGTGACATGGATGGCACCGTGACTGCCGAGCATGGTGTTGGTGCAATGAAGCGTAAGTATCTGCATCTATGCCGTAGTGAAGAAGAAATCGCATTAATGCGATTGTTAAAACAAGCGATGGATCCTAAAGGTATTTTAAATCCTAATCGTGTGCTTTAGTTTTTCTATGCGCAGCGAGTAACAGAAAAGCAATTAATAAACTCGTTGCCCAGAGTGGTAGCAATGGTATGTTGCCTTCAGGTGGATCTTCAATTAAAGGGTTGGCATCGAACCCATCTTTATAGCCATCGCCATCGGTATCTGGGTTGTTGGGATCACTATCGATACCTTCGCTGTAGTTATTTGGATTGCCATCCCTATTAACTTCTTCGAAATCGGATGAATAGTCATTATCCGTATCGCTGTCAAAAGGATCGGTGCCTAAAAATATTTCCGTTGAATTATTCAAGCCATCATTATCATTATCACTGAGTGCATTGATGGTAATGTTAATGCTGAAGGTTTCAGTATTGCTGGTGCTGTCAGTAATTGAGGCAGTAATAATATGATTACCATCGCTGAGCATAGACGCAATTGTAGCTCCGTTAGCAAACACTCCATCAATGGATGAGCTCCATATAATATTGCTGCTGATATTCCCGTCTTCGGGATCATTGGCGCTAGCAGTAAAGCTTTGGGTATCCGTGAGTATCGTATCGTTAGTGGCTGGGCTAGTGATGCTGATGCTCGGTGTTAAATTAGAAACCACGTTAACTTGAAATATTTGGTTATTGCTATTACTGCCATCGGAGGCGGTAAGTGTGATATTTACTATGCCAGATGCGCCAGATAGAGGTGTGACAGTGACCTCTCTTAAACGTTGATTACCGATAAGTGTGATGCCACTATTTTCAATGATGTTTGTGTTAGAAGAGCTTGCGCTTATATTCACAGCGGTAATATCGGTATCGTTATCGAGTAGTGCAAAGCTAATATTGGTCGGGCTGGAGTTAATAATTTCTACGTTACCAATATTAGCAATAATGGGTTTATCGCCAACCGATGTTGTCCAGCCAATATCTTGCAGTAGTGCTTTTGCGAGTCCAATACTATTAGCGGGTTGATTTAACGAAGGCTGCATCAATTCGAAGGGCGATACGTTATTGCTAAAGTGGGATACTGAGCTGCCGCTGTTGATTGGGCTAGGTGCATGCATGCGAACATGACCTTGGTTAGTTCCCGCGGTTAATATACCTATGTCGGCTTGCACATTACTGCCAATCCAATGTAAGTCTGGATCATCGCTTGCTGAATCTACGCGTTCAGCATTCGTCATTTGTTGCCAGGTTTTTCCTTCGCTATGATCTTCAAGCATCAGCGAAAAAATATCGTCGCGGTTATTTAAACGGCTCCCGGTATTGACGTTTACTAGTGTTAAAAATCCTAAGCCATGCAGCGTTTCATGTAATACCGTTGATAAAAAATCAATGTCTTGTGCGCTTGCGTCGCCATCTAGTCCATAATACCAATTGCGATTAGCAAGACAGTCATTGTTATTGTCTATATCACTATTAAAGGTAAGTGTCATATCACTAGCGGTACTTAAATCATTACCAGTAATACTATTTGCTAATGCCTGAACATAATAAGTATTGGTAACAGGGTAATTAGATGACGCATTGCCATAATGGTAAGAAGACGGACCGCTGGAACCTAATGTTGCGGCAGTAGAACTACAGCTCAGCGCATCAAATTCTGCATCAATAGTAATCGGTACGCTGCTGTCAATCACTTGCTCTAATAATCGTGCAGCAAAGTGAATAACATTTTGTCTTTGCTGACCTAACGTTATTCCTATGTTTCCACCGATGGGCGCAACAGCTGTATTATCGTTTAAACCTTCATTAGCATTATTCAGCATGTTAAGTGAGATAGACGTGGCATAAATAGGCGACGATAGAAAAATGCTAATACAGCATAGAGCGCTGTAGAAAAAATGTTGAGAAAATAAGTATCTTAAAGTGAGCATGTAAAAATCCGTATAGTAAATGCTATTTATTTTATTGGTCTACGACAATTATTTTTAATTGTCATCTAACGGTTGAGTGATATCGGTAACAACGGTGTTGCCCTCGTCATCAATAAACGCTACGGCAACAGAGGCTGCGCGCTTGCCTAAATTTACGTAGCCGCCTTGTTCGGTTTTTATTTCAGTATAGTCTTGGTTGGGCGGATTAAGACGCGCGTTTATTTCTGCTCGCATTTCGGGTGTGAGACGCTGCTTGATTAGCTTGGCCATGCGCTCGTTTGCGGATTGCTCTAATAGCGCTTGCTGAGTTGATGCGGGTTCTATTGGCGCAGTAATGATGATAGGTTCTGCTTCGTTGGTTATGATAGTTGGGCTTTGAATGGCTGTTTGAGTCTCTGCTTGAATGTCTAGTAACGGCAGGCTAGGAAGCTGCTTTGCTGGCTTTAAAAGGAACAGCAGCGCAAAGCCTAGGCACAGAATGCCAATGAGTATTTTTTTTAAGTGTCTGATATTCATAGAAAATAGACTCTTTAGCTGGCGATTTTTGTTTGGCTTTGTGGAAGTCTTTTTGCAGCTCTGTATACGTCTATGTATACCTACCACGCCATATATTATTGTTGGGTTTTTATTTTACTGCGTATTGGCCGCTTTAGCAGTAAAAAAATCGCCTTTTAGTTAAGCTGTTAGTGCACTTGATTGGCGATAGTGTCGCGCAAATGGACAAACAGCTTACGTGCTGAAATAGGCGGTTTGTTTTTCGTTGTTTCATGCGCTATTGCACGAATAATTTGGCGTAACCATTGTCTATCGCCTGCAGCATATTTCTCAATAAACAGTTCAATGGCAGGATGGCCGTCTGCAATAATACGGTCTCGCCACTGCTCAACTAAGTGATGCTGTTGATTAGAGATATTATGAAGTGTGCGTTGTTTTTCGAAATGCGCTTCGATGATATCAATAATTTCTTGGCCTTCTTTACGCATAAGTTTGCCAATAAATTGCATTTGTCGACGTAAACCTTCGCGATGTTTAATGCGTTTGGTTTCAATTAATGCTGTATGCAGCTCGTCAGAAATACCTAAATTTTCGAGATCTTGTTTTTTTAACTCGAGCAGCTTCTTACCTAACTCTTGCAGGCTATGCATTTCTCGCTTGAGCTGACTTTTACTGACAACTTCTTCGACTTTGTCTTTATCTATTTTTTTTCTAGCCATAACGATTACTGTTTTCTTGAATGTGTTGTTAACGCTGATTAAGCGTAAAAGATTGTCGCTAGCCCTAAGAATGACATAAAGCCAACGACATCTGTAATAGTAGTTAATGCAACGCTGCCTGCAAGTGCTGGATCAATATTAGCTTTGTTTAATGCTAAAGGTAGTATTGCGCCAGCGAGTGCTGCGGTAATTAAATTAATAATCATGGCTGCCGCAATAATGCCGCCAAGAATCATATCGTCAAACCATAATGCTGCAGCTACGGCAACCACCGCAGCCCAGAGCAGGGCGTTAATAACGCCAACGGCAAGTTCGCGAATAATAAGCCACCGTTGGTTATGGGCTTTGATATGGCCAATAGCGAGGCCGCGCACCACAATCGTTAATGTCTGAGTGCCGGCAACGCCACCCATGCTGGCGACAATCGGCATGAGTATGGCTAGCGCAACCACTTTATCGATGGAATCTTGGAATAAATTAATGACTGCAGCAGCAATAAATGCCGTTATTAAGTTGAGCCCTAACCAAAGCGCTCTTCTGGGCGTCGTTTTAATAACCGGCGAAAAAGTATCTTCTTCTTCATCGAGACCAGCCATGCTCATTAATGAGTGGTCGGCATCTTCACGAATAACATCAACAATGTCATCGATAGTAATACGACCGAGTAATTTTCCGTCTTCATTAACGACCGGTGCTGATACCCAATCTTTTCGTTCAAAACGACGTGCGACTTCATCGTCAGGCATGTCGACTGGAATCGCCTTAACATCGGAGAGCATAATCTCGCGGACAGTTTTGTTGGGGTCAGAGACCAGTATTTTTGCTAAAGGCAAGATACCGATAAACTCATCGCTGCGATTCACCACATAGAGGTTATCAGTCATATCTGGGATTTCATCATGACGACGTAAGTAGCGCAGCACTACATCAATCGAATGGCGCGCTCGTACCGTTATGGTATCAGTGTTCATTAAGCCGCCAGCAGTATTCTCAGGGTAGCTTAATGCGCTGGTGACTCGTTGACGATCTTGTGTGGTCATGGCTTGCAAGACTTCACGAGTGAGACGATCTGGTAGTTGCTGAAGAATATCGACCATATCATCCGTTTCTAGCTCGGTTGATAAAGCAACTAACTCAGCGTTCTCCATTGCAAGTACAAATTGGGTTTGTAGCTCATCACCGAGAAAGGGTAATACATCACTACGACGGTCTTCATCGACTAATGCCCATAAAATTTGTCGTGAAGGCGGAGGCGAAGATTCAATCAGATGGGCAGTTTCTTCAGCGGCTAATACTTTGAGCATATGACGGGCATGTTGAAATGTGCCGCTCTGCAGCAGGTCGGCCACTTCTTGGCTGCGCGATAGGTCTTGATTATGATCGGCAATTGCTGGCATGTTGAGCTTCTGGCTATTAGCGATGAATTGTTAGCAGTACGGTGTTAAGGCTGTTTCTATTGTATAGCGACTTTTTGAACCGCTATTGGAAACACTGACTTATGAGTCTGCTGAAAATGGATGATCAGACAAAGCGCTAGTGTTATTGGTCAATGCGCTGAGACAATGCATAAAATCAAACTTTAACGTGTACCTAATAAAGAAGATTATGCGTGAAAGGCCTTGTATCAACAAGCAATGATGCAGGCAAGATTACCGATGTTAAGGCAGGTGAGCGGTTTTATTCGCCTTCGTCAAAGAGGTTATTGATAAGCTGGGTAATGGCGTCCATCGCTTCAATTTCATCGCGACCTTCTGTGGTAATGATAAGCTCGGAGCCTTTAGCTGCCGCGAGAAGCATTACAGACATAATGCTTTTGCCATCAATGGATTTACTGTTGTATTCAATACTGACGACGCTGGAAAATTGTGTGGTGATATCGACCAGTTTATTGGCTGCCCTGGCATGAAGGCCCAGCTTGTTTTGTATGGTAATGGTCGCTTGTGGCATGATTATTCAGCTGTGTCGATGATCAATAAATAATGTGTTGTGAATCGCGTGCCCCAGAGTCGACTATGCGTCACCTGCTGTCAATAGGGCGAGCGATCCTATTTTTTTGGGACTTATCAATAATGCTTAAATTCGCGGTGACGAACCTGCACCACATTATCGGGTTCACTAAAGTGTTTGTGAAGTGCTTCGGCAATAAATACTGAGCGGTGTTTGCCGCCCGTACAACCAATTGATACCGTGGTATAGCTGCGTTTAGCATCTCTGAATTTCGGCAGCCAATTTTCAAGATATTGGATAATATCGGCAATCATTGCTTGGACATCATCATTATTTCTTAAAAAATCAATGACGGGTTGATCTTGACCGGTGAACTCGCGAAGATCAGTATTCCAATAAGGGTTGGGTAGGCAGCGAACATCGAACACTAAATCTGAATCAATAGGGATGTTGCTTTTAAAACCAAAAGATTGAAACAGTAAAGACATATCGGAGGAAGTTTTTCCGCCTACTCGGTCGCCAATGACTTGTCGCAATTCATGTAAAGATAAGGTGCTACTGTCGAGGCTTAAGTCGGCCATCGCTGAGATACCATCAAGTAGCAGTGATTCCGTTTCAATAGCCTCTTTTAATGACATATGCTAGTTATCAATGTGCTGTTGCTAGCATCCAAATAAATAATATTAGTATCAACTTGATCTGGAATCTCTGCCATTAACTGAGGGAATCGTGATAAATCAGTAGGGATATTACGTGCATCAATACTTACGGCGATTTTAACATTACTGTGATCGGCATTATGATCCGCATCGATAGCTTGCTTTGCGAGAGCTGGGAGTAAGCCGGCGGGTAAATTATCAATGCAGTAAAAATCTAAATCTTCAAGCATGTTAAGAGCCGAGCTCTTTCCAGATCCAGATCGACCACTAATTATTACGAGTTTCATACTGTTATTCTCTATTAAATTCTTCTATTAAACGCTCTTTATTAATTGAGTCATTCCAGAGTAATTATTCGTTTAAGTCGAGTTGCATGAGCATGTTTTTTAGTGATTCGGCATCTTTTGCTTGGCGTATTTTTTGACAGAGTGACTCTTGGCTTAATATTTTTGCCATGAGCGCTAAAATAGCAAGATGTTCATCGGTAGATTCTTCGGGTACGATTAATGCCCAAAGTAAATCGACGGGTTTACCATCGCGGGCATCAAAATCAATACCATTATCTAAAGTTAAAATAGCTGATTGGGCTTGTGTGCAACCAGAGAAACGGCAATGCGGTATGGCAATGCCGTTTTCTAGCGCGGTGCTACCGAGCTTTTCTCGACTGGTAAATGCATCGAAAACTAAATCTTGATCAAGATTTTTATCGTTTTCTGCAAAGAGGCAAGAGAGTGTCTGCAGCGATTTTTTTTTGCTGACGATACTGGCATTAAGCTGTATGCGTCCTGTCATAAGTAGTGAGTCGAGCATGGTTAGTCGTCATACTCCATGATGTCGTCATCGTTGGTGACAATATCGAGTGGTTGTTGTTTAAGGCTTTCACGATGGTGTTTGCCTTGTGATTTTTCTTTGTGTTTTATAATTTGTCGATCGAGCTTATCGGCAAGGCCATCAATGGCTGCATACATATCTTGATTCTTTGAATTGGCAAACAAATCAGCACCTGATACATGTACCGAGGCTTCTGCTTTTTGGATCGCTTTCTCAACAACTAAGGTCACATCGATATTAGTGATTTGATCAAAGTGTCTCTCGAGTCGGTCAAATTTACTCAATACATACTCTCGTAGTGGATGAGTGACTTCAACATGATGACCGCTGATATTGATTCGCATAGACTTCTCCTAATTAACGCACTGATTGAAAAGAAATGGCTAGTCGTTTTTTGATGACTAACGAATTGACAATGAATGATGATGGTTTAAGTCGATTAAAGTAAGGCGATTGTATCGAAAGTGATTTATAGAGCACACTTTGTAAAAAAGCATGATTGAAAATTTGGATGTTCGACAAGATTGCGAGCGAGTAACTCGTTTCGAAGGGTTTGTGGCGTGGCTTTAAACGCGGATCAGTAGCGTTTATTTTTTTCACATTATTGACCTAGTTGAGAGTGATGGTCTTATTTTAGTACCGTTTTAACATAGGGTCACTAAATATTTTATAGCGTAATAGCTAAATATTTTTTAGACACATACTAATATATATATAGCGAATGAGTAGCTTGCTATACGGTTATTAGCATCAATAAACACATTGAATGTATGCTTTATTGACGTATTTAATATTTCATCTTCCATACAGAGTATCGTAATTTTGACTGTATTCCAAGCCTGTAGTTCGTATATCGATTAAGTAATTCTTTTTCGCTCATTAGAGGGCGGTATAGACATTGATTCACGATATTTAGCGACAGTTCTTCTTGCTACTTTAATGCCTTGGTCATCAAGTAAGTTAGCAATTTTGTTATCACTGAGTGGCTTGCGAGTATTCTCTGCAGCAACTAACTTTTTTATTATGGCGCGAATGGCTGTCGACGAACATTCTCCGCCTTCGGCGGTGGCTACATGGCTTGAAAAGAAATATTTTAATTCAAAAATACCCCTAGGAGTATGCATATATTTTTGCGTGGTTACTCTCGATACAGTTGATTCATGCATCTCAACATCGGTGGCAATGTCATGAAGTACCAAAGGCTTCATTGCTTCTTCGCCATGTTCTAAAAATTCACGTTGGTGCTCAACAATACGCGAGGCTACTTTTAATAATGTTTCATTGCGGCTATGTAAGCTTTTTAAAAACCATTTTGCTTCTTGTAAGTTATCGCGTAAAAATGTGTTATCAGAACTACTGTCGGCGCGCTTAACTAGCGAGGCATATTCAGTGTTGATACGTATTTTAGGAGCAATATCTGGATTTAATTGAACTAGCCATCGGCCTTTGTGCTTTTCAACGAATACATCGGGCACGACATATTGAGCGGCATTGTCTTGGTAAGCATCACCGGGTTGTGGGTTTAAGCTTCTTATGAGTTGGATAACTTCGCCAAGCTCCTTTTCTTTTAAACGCGTGCGGCGAATAAGCTGCGTGAAATCGCGAGAAGCTAAAAGATTAAGGTGCCGATTAATTATTTGGGCTGCTTGTTCGCGCCACGGTGTTTGTGGTGGAAGTTGTGCCAGTTGGACCATTAAGCAATCGGTTAGGTCGATGCTGGCTACGCCAAGCGGATCAAATTGTTGAATGCGATGACGAACGGCTTCAACTTCATCTAGCTCAATTTCAAGTTCATCATCAAAGGTTTCTAGTAGTTCTTCTGACGATATACTGAGCATGCCACTAGGGGCTAATGCATCGATAATTGCGGTGGCAATCAGTTGGTCTGTGTCGCTCATTGGGGTTAAGTTAAGTTGCCACATTAAATGGCTGCTAAGTGATTCGGCAGAGGAGTTGCGATTGTCTAAATCAGACATTTCGTTGAAATCAAGGCTTTGATTGCCGGAGCTGGTCGGGGCGGTGGTATAAACATCGTCCCAGTTGCTCTCTACGGGGAGCTCACCTGGTATATTGTCTTGCCAGTCAGCATCATCATTTCTACTAGTATCGTCTGCATTTATGGCTGTTTCAGAGGCGTTAGCTGCGATAAAGTCATCGCCAACCGTTTCGGTGATGGTGCCAGTATCCGCATTGTTTTGTATGTCATTACTGTTGTTAGCGCCGGCTTGCAAATCGGCTGCGCTATCGTTTATTTCAGTGCTTGAGTCATTATTAGTATCATTTTCTTCAGAAACTTCAAGCATGGGGTTGGTATCAATGATTTCTTGGATTTCTTGTTGTAAATCTAAGGTAGATAATTGCAACAGACGAATCGCTTGTTGAAGCTGGGGGGTCATTGTTAGATGTTGACCCATTTTTAGCTGAAGCGATTGTTTCATAGGCGTTTTCTATTCGATGTTCTCGGTAATAGCGATGAATGGGTTGAAGTCGAGCGGGTTTGAAAGGGGGTTTCTTGCCGTCGTCTTTACTGGCTTAGTACGATCTAATGATATTTGCTAATGACGCTCTAAAACTTGAGCAGCTAAGATCGAAAAGTAGCCTTCTATAGGTAGAGTGTAGTCCCGTGATTAGTAGTAAGCAAGACTAATGCCAAAAGATAAAAAACTTGACTTTTTTGTAGAGATGCTTATTAAGCGTCGAATGCAATCAGCCCTTATAAGCCTTTCAAATCGCTGTCTAAGCAGGGTGAGACTTTAACGCTGAAAGCGCTAAAAAGCCTATGGATGGGAATTTAGCCGGCTATATTTGAAATTGATGCCCAAGGTAGGTGTCTCGGACTTTTTGGTTATTAAGAATGGTTTCAGTACCACCCTCAGCAATAATATGACCTTCGCCCACAATATAAGCGCGTTCGCATATATCCAATGTCTCGCGAACATTATGGTCGGTAATTAAAACGCCGATGCCACGATTT
>Ga0209092_10004269_pt1 | contig 12006 bp, 13 predicted proteins | sample FraStrMetagenome_FD_187446 | JGI IMG/M metagenome (GOLD analysis project Ga0209092, IMG submission 187446) | Marine eukaryotic phytoplankton communities from Arctic Ocean - Fram Strait ARC3M Metagenome (SPAdes) (version 2) | ecosystem: Environmental > Aquatic > Marine > Oceanic | place: Fram... | reverse complement strand
CTCAATGTGGAAGTTATTCAAACCAGGCGCAGAGAAGAGTTAGAGCAGGAAGCTAGTGAAATATATTCCTCTGAACAACCCATCTTCCTTCTAGCTAAAGATAGATTCCTTCTTGACCAATCTTTTGCAGACCTCGTTTCCCTGCCGGACGCCCAGCTTCAGGCCTGGGTGAACCAAATGAGGGTCGCCGTATTGGAGAGAGATCGCATCTTCATACCAAATCGTTTACCATCATCGTCACACCTAAGAAATTGGCTAAATTCTCATCGGCATTCCCGGAAAAGAACCGTAGGTCGAAACAAATACCGAAAGCTTTCACCATTGCTTCGTGAGTTGAGAAAGCGATCAACACGCTATAAAAAATTATTGCAAAGATAAATCTGGACAGATATATAAGTCAATACAATAGTGAACCATTGCCATACAAATCATTCCATCAACATGCAGAACCTTCGTCCAATCCTTGATTTCCTTCTGCAAACACCATCCAACCATCACCCTCACCCTTATTTTCCACCTATCCCGGCTCCACCTGGTCGAAGCCGCCTTCATCACGTTCAACAAAGCATCACCCCCACATATAATGACGATAATCCCCATGCAATCATCCTTCCCAATACATCTCTACTACATGGTCTCTATACCATCCAGCCCATCTCCCCATCATTCATAACATATTGCAACGAGCAGATCCTGGATATCAAAGTTGATTTTGATCCAGGATCTCTGCTGAATATTTCAACCATCATTAGTCGGCCATGGGGCTTTGAACACATGGTGGATTTCCGTCTCTCACCCACCCAAGCGGAATCCATTCTTGACCGCGTTACTACCAACGGATTTTTAGACAGAGACGATACTGTATATCCAACTCACCAAGCATTTGCAACATATACCTCTGAACGGCTTATAGATTTCAAAATTGAGTGGGATATTCAGGCCCATCTCCGTGTCACAACCATCATTTCCCGTGCCCACGGCTTTGAAGATCCTTACAATGTCCCATCGGAGCTCGATATCCAGGTAACATACAACCTACCAGACCCAATTCCCCTTCCTCCACCCAATCCCATGCTCTTGCAAGTAGATTGGAATCGTTCATGGCAGTAAAATATATAAAAAAAAAAAACTCGTTAGAGTATAAAACTGAGAATTTCTCTTCTGTCGTGCATTGCGCTGCGGGTCGCCCTGTTCAAGCAGGCGACCAGAAAAAGTCCACTAAGGACAAATATCTATAGTATAATAGTTATTTAATCATTGCGTTTTTTATTTTATTTATTTTACTTTTTGTAGTTGTAGCTGATCTTTTAACTGTTGAATCTGTAAATCTCGTGCCATATCATCTAAGTACAATAGTAAAGTACAACACAGTTGAGCTGACTATAAAACACATGACAGGCAAAATGATTTCAATTCATGCACAAAATACCTTTTTCTGAAGAAGAATTGACTATTGATGTATTGTCACGTTTTCTTTGGGATGAACTGGTATTCATACCTGTTTCATACAAAAATCTGTATATGAGATCCGTGTTTAATGTGGTGGTTCATAATGTCACTTCTCTGTTAAGTCAACGAATCATAACCCCTAATAAACTAAAGTTATTACTAAAACCTACGTAGGCCTACGTAAAATAATCGAAAATCAACGAAATCCAATCAAACGCAACCAGTCGACACCTTGAAAAATTAGGGCCCAGACACCTCTTTGATAGCAAATTGAAACACAGGTGTATCCGAAATCATAACGAAAAGACTAACTAAAAAAAACAAAGACAATACCTGCTTCATAAGTATTGTAAGTCTGTATCCAAGAAAAACCTTCCCCATGTCAGCGTGAAAGCATCATTATCGTATCCACCTCCGTACAAAGCGCACTGAAAGCTAGGTAAAAAACGCTGAGAAAAATATACAATGCCGAAGATGACGAAGTAGCCGGCGAGGATGGCTCGCGTGATTTCTCCGACGAAAGCTTCAACCACTAAGAATAAGCCCTTACGCGGAGATGGTTCCGTGTCTTCAATTAGTGCTCGTACTGGTACTACCGACCAATCCTCGACCCGAAACCTAAAAGATGAACCAATGCCATTGGGTTGACGGAAGAAGAAATTGAAGAAATGAACCTAGTAGAGCTTCAACAGTTAGACGAAGAATGGAAAAGTTATCATAAACTAGAAAAATTTAAAGTTTCGGCATTTAAAAGATTGGAACTTCAATTAAGAGTGCAGAAATGGAGGAAAGACACTATCCGCCAAAACAACATCTTTAAGATGCATAAAAACACTACTAAAAGTGACAATAACATCCAAGAGCGCGCGTATAGCGAAATAGCACTCAATTTGACAGAAAATAATATCAATAAATTCAAAAAACGAGAGCTCATTGGATATTTATATTTGAACAGCGGTGGTACTAAAATTGATACGATCGAAGAGTTGAATTCAAAAGAAAATGTATTTATTCAGAAACAAGTTTTAATGGCTGAAACATTTCCAACAGCGGAAGACTGTCTCGTATACATAACCATGTCAACTATGGAAGAAGATGAAACTATGGATATTTTTTACAGATACATGCAAGAAATTGGATAGAGCACAAAGGAGGAATCTTTTTGGGAACAATCACTGGAGATTGCATGGAATTCTTAGTCAGCCATTTGGACTCGGCTAGAGAATAACTACCTCAAGGAAAACCGTTCAAAATGGACCCAGCCACAGCAGCTATAGCCAACGCGAAAGTGGTCAATGAAGATGGAGACCATATAATGCAGGAAAAGCCGAAAATCGGATCTGGACACTACTTCCCTCCCAATGCTACCCTCAGCGATCTTAATGGAATAGCGAAGTCGGAACTAATGATATATGTCCATTCCCAAAAAATTGAATTAATGGAAAGCTCGAATCTTGATGACCTTTGTGATAAATCACGAAAGCAAATCTGTGCATTAGTTCTGAAGTATGCTGCAATTACTTGTTTAAGGTTGTGGAAAAGTGAACGGCGTACAACCAACGTACACTACATACTACAGCATACTGAAATCTACGTACGAAACAAACGAAACTAGCAAGGCAATGAGGCTTCATGCCGGTCCTGGACGAGGAGGTCGAGGACTCCCATGGTTAGCAAAACCAAAATACTTGTCACAGCAACATAATACTTTGGAAAATACCTATGTTGACCCGAATAATTTTTATGAAGTGCTTGAAACCATTGAGGAAAAAAGGATGACAACAATGCAAATAACCAACGTATCTGAGGCACTCAATTTTTCGACACGTGGTGGTGCGTATTTTCGCACTATCCAGTCCTTAGTAAATTAATTAAATCTTGTCCTCCTCTACGGGGGGCGAGTCGCGGTAGCGCAACTCTCGTTTAGTTAGGAGCTTGGCTGCGTCGTGTACTAAAATAAAATACTAAATTGTCTAAAAATATGTATAATATCAACACTTTGATTATGATCATGCCCCTTCTTGTGCATGTCCATGAAGAGCTCCCCATCCTAATTTTTATACAAAGCCTTACATGTACTATCAACTGTTCTACATAATTCTTCATCATATGAAATGTGTTCTGTTTCAAATGGAATGCACAGTGATTCTTCATCAGAGTTAAAAGATAATGAGCTGAAATTATTGATTGTTCATCATCTTCTTGAAATGATAATCACCCATACTATATCCGAGATAAATTAGATTGTAAAAAGCGGCGCGCCAGATATTACAATTACTATAAGCCCTACTGTCAAATAGAATACCAGATCCAACAGGATCTTTCCCATTTCAATTTGATGGCGCTATGGATTGAATAATGCAGAATTATGGAAGCCTATTGATCAATATCAATAAATAGTCTAATAATTATAAATATACTCATTACTCATATATAAAGTTACTTAGGAAAAGAATTCAAGACTTTTTTCAATATCTAAAAAGTTAGATTCCGTCGGCCATTTAATTTCAATCCCGTTAAGAGCAAAATTGAATGGCCTGGAACAAAGCCTAAAAACGGGGCATATAAACGGAGCTGCCGTAGCGCGTAGGGATTGATATCACGTAAAAACATGCGAGAACAAACAAACCTATTAATGCAAAATAAGGACTCCTCAAATCACACGTCATTTCTACCTTTCGTACCTTTACAAGAAGCATTCGGATGGTCAGAATTCTGCGTGCAACATTATCATGTATATATCTTCAAACAAAGGGGACAATATGATAGCAAAGAGGGGCAGCTTCTGTAAGATCTTGCTGGTAATAACTTTGAGCTTTTATTCTTCTCGAATTGAGGGCTACACTTTACATTTAGGGGGACGATTAAGTAAGGCCCATACGAATGGCTTTCAAAAGAGGTACCAAAAAAGTAATTCTGTTACACAAATGTCAATGAACCAAGTTCCAGGATCATTCTTTAATCCAGTGCCTGAAGAGAATGATGGTGATGAAAAAGAGAAGTCTGAGCAGGAAGGAGTTGTAGATAATGGCGATGAGTTTGATAAGAGTTTATCTGAATTGATCAAGAAGAGAACGGAAAAGCCTCGGGCTGCTTCACCTTCCACTATTGGTGGAAAACCAATTGCGAAAGGTATGAATAGAACTGATCCTTTTTGAATGACTGCCTTGGTTCTGTAAGAATCATTCACTTTTAATTCTTTGATTACAGGTTTCGGCAGTACTTCTCCCAAATCTAGCAAGAAAACAAATAAAAAAGGCAAATCTGGTGAATACGTTGGGATTGGGCCTCCTGATGCAGGGCTCAAAAAACCATTGAACGATGTGAATAATCCAGAATATGACGATCAGGGATACACACTCTATGCAGATGAAAAAACGGGAGAAAAGAGTCGAGTTTTTGAAGCACTTATAAGTTATCCATGTAAATTCAAAATAAAGATTGTTGGAGCCAACGAAGGTCCTTTTGTATCTGAGATGGTAGCTTTGGTAGCAGAAAGTTGTAATGTTGAAGTTGATGAAGTTGACTACTCAGAAAAAAGAAATGGAAAATGGATATCTGTTACAGTTGCTGCACCAGTTGAAAGTGCTGAAATGCTCTATGCGCTTTATGAAATTATTGATAGGGATCCAAGAGTAAAATTTAAGTTTTAAGCAAATTTTGAAAGTGAAGAGTACTTGAAGTTAAACTGTACTATGCATCCTGAGTATTGTTCATATGCAAGCTCATTATTCGATTTTGTCGGCAACAACCCTCAAATGAAAAGAAAGTGGAGCTGCGATTTCCAATATTGAAAGAACATTGAAAGAATATTATATACACTCATTAGTAGAATAGTTTCGCTTGATCAATAACTTCATGATATAAAATCTTCCACAGTCATTCAAATAATGATGAGGAAAAGAAAAGTACATAATAGATTTCCATGACATTCAAACGATATTCAATCAAGCAAGGCAGTTTGGTTTGTCGTAAGAGTACGCACTTACTTAGATTGCTGACACTAAAATATATCTATGTCTGAGAAGCTTCATGACCTATTTGTTGTGTATTAATTATCCCATCACATACCATAGTAAATATTGTACAGCTGAAGCCTTCAATGGTTATTATTTTATATTGATAATATTGTGAATTATAATAGATCTTCCCTGGAGATGAAATATCTCAATCCATCAGCTGTGCGTCGAAAACAACTCTTCTTTTTGACGCTACCTACCTATTCTATTGCTCGCCATATTCCGCCACCTCTATTCGTTTCTACGGTTCATCAATACTCTTCAAAACTAAATAAAAGCAATCCCTCCAAAAGCAATCTTCTCTCATTCGGAAGTTCCTTATCAATGTCAACCACAACTGCAAAAGAAGATAGTCTCGCAGTTGATCCTTTCTGCTTTCGTCAATTTGCTGAAGACGAATCAAGCAAGGATTACAAAGGCACTATTTTGTAAGTAGGAATGGTCGATCTCTCAATGAGCACCTTGACACAAAGAATAACTCATATACCTTTTTGAACTTTCATATACGAAAGCAATGTCTGCATGGAAGAATTTACCAAAGTTGCAAATGAAAGATATGATGAATCATTGTTAAAAGATGGATATGCTCCATTTTGCAAACATCTATTTTTGGTGAATGATTTCACAGATGCACAAGTGAATGTTTTGCCCATCACGACTGAGAATGAATCCAAGCTTCGTTGTAAATATGAAGCACGAAATGAAAAAGAGGTGAGTTATATAGAGTGCAATATCGTGTGTGTGTGTGTGTTTTTTTTTTCTTCTTTATATTCTGGAAAGAATAACAATTCTTGGAATTCTTGGTTTTGGTTTTGACATTGAACAGCTTCCAGGTAAGAAACTATGATGTGTTTTAATTTTATACTTTGTAAATGATTCTAGGAATTCACTTTTGATATGCGAATAATATTCTTCCATAATGTTACATTTCAAGTATTGAGTCGGTATTTTCCAAAAGAACTAGTCACCTCTGATACAGAAAAGCTCCCGGTGGGAAAATACTTAGACCTTATTTTATATTCTCGTGAGCAAATTAACAAAGAAAATGCTGCCATGGGGAATGATTCCAACAGTGATGCTCCATGGGGTATTGTAAGTATCAAATGCCAGGATGTCGATTTTGAATTGCCCATGCAGCCTATTACGGCTATGAGGAATGCTTTAGGAGCAGATCAAGGAGGAAGTGGTATAGATCTGGATCGTGAGAAATATATGGAAGCATACAATTACTGGAAAGATCATGCTGTGGTTAGCTAATTAGGAAAAGGAGATTACCAGTAAATAATACAAAAAAATTTCAAAGAAGATTATCCTCTATATTCTTTAAAGACATCAGCTGCAATCACCAAATGTTGAATTTCACTCGTTCCTTCATAAATTTCAGTAATCCTAGCATCTCTGTAATATCGTTCTGCTGGCATATCACTCACATATCCCATACCACCCAAAATCTGAATAGCCTGATGAGCACACATTGTAGCTGCTTCACTGGCAGCTAGTTTGGCCATGGCAGCCTCCCTAGTAAATCGTTCATTGTTGTCTTTCATCATGGCTGCTCTCCAAGTTAACAGCCGTGCTGCATCTCTAGCGACAGTCATTTGTGAGATTTTGTTTTGGATCGATTGCAAATTAGAGATTGGTTTTCCAAAGGCCTCCCGTTCGAGTGCATATTTTGCTGCACAATCAATGCTTGCAGAAGCAATCCCTAAAGCCTGTCCTGCAATTCCAATTCTTCCTCCATCTAGAGATTTCATGGCTATTTTGAAGCCATCTCCTTCTTCTCCAAGAAGATACTCTTTTGGGATATGTACATTGTCCATGATGAGGTTAGCCGTCGAAGATGCTCGGATCCCTAATTTATCTTCCTTTGCACCTAATGAGAATCCAGGTAAGTCCATAGGTACAATAAAGGCAGAGATTCCCTTATGTTTCAAACTTTTGTCAGTGGTAGCAAACACTACAGCAGCAGAACCTTCATGAGCATTTGAAATCCATTGCTTCGTCCCATTTACAATCCATTCACTTCCATCCTCAGAAAGCTTTGCCGTAGTTTTTGCTGCACCTGCGTCGCTACCATTGCCAGGCTCAGATAGGGCAAAGCACCCAATGTTGAGTTTTCCTGACTCGGAAGATGCCCCTGCATAGGGTTGCAAAAATAAATCTTTTTGATCTTGAGTCCCGTATTCCTCAATCGGGTGCAAATAGAGACTATTATGAACTGACATGACTACTCCTGTAGATGCGCAACCACGGCATATTTCTTCCATCGCAATAGCGTAGGCTAGAGTATCTAGACCTACTCCTCCATGATCAGGCGAGACATTGATTCCCATCAATCCCAAATCAAACAATTGTGATATTGCTTTTTCAGGAAATTCGTGTTTTTGATCCCATTCTGTAGCATGGGGCGCTAATTCTTCATCTGCGAATTTACGACACATGTCATAAATCATTTGATGTTCTTCAGGAAGTTGCGAATAGGTTGTATAAGCTCGTCGTGCCACAATTGTACATTTCGACGATTGTGATTGGGATAGTAAGTATTTACGAGAGGATTGAAACAACGATCTTCGACTAATGGAAGATAACATGATGATGATTATGTGTGTAGCGTGCAATTATTTTTCAAATGATACTTTGGTGTTTTGAGTTTCAAAAATATTCCAACTTGTTGATGTCCTGCTATGAGCATTTTATAATCTTTCATCTTGTGACTGATGTTTTGGATATAGGAATAAGCTATGAATACAAAAAACACGTACACTGTCATAGAACATTTCTACGTAGAGAACAAATATTTATGACTTGACTCGTTTGATTGGCTTTTTCAGTCTTTCGATCAAGATTCATTTTATTAATTAGGCCACGTTCTTACGACGGGTGTCAAAACTCTCCAACATAAGTTCTTTCTTGATAAATGCATAGAAACGTATCCTCAAAAGTGAAAATGCACACTTCGTAGAATGCCTCACATATTGGAAAGTAAATCTTTGCTCGGTGTTATTCATGCATACATTTTGTATTCTTTCCACAGCAAAGAAGAATGTAAGAGGTTTTTCATTCCTCAACGAAAACAAAAAATTGCCTTTCATAATCATAAGGTTTTTCATGCAAATTGTGCAAAATGCAGACTCTATTTTTGAATAGAACTTGAAGTGCTTGAAACGTTACACGCAAAGCAGACCCAATCTACAATGATACCCAATATTATTCATAGTGAAAACACATGCAAATATCATAACCAGAGTGATCCAAATTGGATCCCACTTCAATAAGTGATTGGGAACAATTGAAAACAGTTCTATCTCATGAGAGATCATCTATATGACTAACGGTGTTAATGATAAAAGCACAAATTTTGTAAAATGTGGTATTGGAGCTTGGCTATGGTTGTTTGTTGTTACTAACTACATCCCTACATTGGAGGAGTTATTGTGAGCTCTATTTCCTTCTCGAAACAAAATGCAGCAAAGGAACATAAAGTTTTACTTTTCTTGCGTAAATCATTTCAATATGATGTTTTGAGTACAGTACGTACGTCATAAATGTACAAATTTTGATAAATTCTACACATAGCAACGTTCTTCTAGAAAGCCACAGCTGTCATCCATTATTTTTCGAAAAGAAGAAAATTCTTACATGTGTAGATATACAGCTCGTTGAAGCAAGGTATATGTAGGTTGTTGAACAAGTTCAATAAGAACAGCCGAATCATTCTCACTATGGTATAGTATAGTGCTATACGGAACACAAAAGTCCGAGTATTTAGGTACCGTAGACCTTCGTTCGTCTAGATTTTCATTCATATGAAGCAACGTACATGACTATCATAAATAGAATCGTATACAATCTCTCTCTCTAATAAATAGGCAATACATATTCATATGATTTTGTTCGTCAGCCCAATGATTATTATTATTTGAACCTAATATATTGAAAATCTTTTGTGAAGCAAACCAAGCAAACCAAGCAAACCAAGCAAACCAATTGCAAGTGTTCTCGAGAAAAGAAGTAGCACTGGAATAAGAAAGAAATCTTATAGATATTAATATAAGCCATGTGGTCTTCTCTCAAATCATCAACGATAATCCTCGCTTTGGCGTCACTTGGTTGTAAATTTCAAATCACTGAATCATTTGCACCGCTGAAATCGAAATCCGTTTCAAAAATCTGGGGTAATGCAAAGAATACGGTGGCTTTTGAACATACACCATCAGTTTTGGAACTATCTAAATCAAGGACACGTTTGCAACTTAGTGCTGCATCTGTAGCTCATGAAACTGAAATTGCTATACCAGAAGAATGGAGAGGTGATGTATTGAAAGCTCTATCCAATGTGATTGATCCAGACTTGAACCGTGATATAGTAACTTTGGGATTTATTAAAGATTTAAATCTTGATTCAAATAGCCGAACGGTTTCTTTTTCAGTGGAACTTACAACTCCTGCTTGTCCCGTAAAAGATGCCTTTCAAGCTCAATGCGAAGAACTAGTACTAGCTTTACCTTGGACTCTCAACACGGAGGTAACTATGACAGCAGCAGAGACTTCTCTTATCGACAGTGATGTTCCCTATGGATTAGCTGGTGTCTCAAATATAATTGCAGTTTCAAGTTGTAAAGGGGGAGTAGGAAAGAGTACAACTGCTGTTAATTTAGCTTATGCTTTGCAATCTCTTGGTGCAACAGTTGGCATATTTGATGCTGATGTTTATGGCCCAAGTTTGCCAACGATGATCACCCCTGATAATGACAACGTTAACTTTATTGGAAGACAGATTTCACCGCTACAGAGAAACGGCGTGAGCCTCATGTCTTTTGGGTATGTTAACGAAGGTGCTGCGATTATGAGAGGACCAATGATTACCCAACTTTTAGATCAATTTTTAAGTTTAACGTTTTGGGGAAGATTAGATTATCTTATATTGGATATGCCTCCTGGGACTGGAGATATTCAATTGACTTTGAGTCAGAGACTAAATATTACGGCTGCTGTGATTGTCACCACTCCACAGGAATTAAGCTATGTTGATGTTGAGCGAGGAGTCGATATGTTTCAAGAAGTTAATGTTCCATGTGTAGCTGTTGTGGAGAACATGGCCTACGTGCAATTAGAAAGCAACAATGATTCAAAGAAGTCAATGCTCGACTCAGACTTATTAAAAAAGGCTTTCTTAGAAACAATACAAAACAAAATGACTCCTCTTGATGCTGTTTCTATGAACTCTTTAGCTGATGAACTGGTGGGAGTTGTACAGAACCAAGCGCAGGATGAATCGTCTTCGTCCATAGATGATAAAAATGCTTCAGAACTACGTATTTTTGGGCCGGGACACAAAAAACGCCTCGCAACACAATGGGGTATAGAGCATACTTTTTCTGTCCCACTCGTACAAAATATCGCACAAACAGGAGATTCTGGAACTCCCTTCATTCTTCAATATCCAGATTCTCCTCAAGCAGAAATCTTTTATGATCTCGCATCGTCTGTTGTTATGGAGGTTTCTAAGATCAATTACTCAAAGAAAAACTCTGCACCATCATTTGCATTTGATTCTGAAGAACACATTATCAAAGTCATTGATCCAATGGAAGGTGAAGACATTATCAGGAATTTAATTCCATCAGACTTACGCAAAGAATGTAAATGTGCTGAATGCGTGGAAGAATTGACAGGCAGACAACTATTAAGGCCTCAGGATGTATCTGACACAATAAAACCCATCAATATGAGTCCATGTGGAAACTACGCTCTGTCTGTTGATTGGAGTGACGGACATAGATCACTCTACCCGTACAAGCAAATACGATCTTTAATACAAGAAAAAGTCTTGCAAGAGGCTTTGTAAGTTTTGTGCTTACTTTCAAAATCATTAGTAAATTTGTCTGTCATTTTAAACTCCCGAATCAACGGTGATACAATTGGAAATATCATAATTATTTCCATAAACACCACAATATTCTTCTCACGATCGAAGGGGTAATAACATTTAATGGTTATTTTATCAAGAATTGCTATCTCAACTATATTACTATTGCAATCGCTCGATAATCAAAAGAACTATATTCCATCCATTGAAAAAGTATAGTACCGTACTATTCGAAACTTATTTTTTATGATTTTCATTCAATATTTTGATTTCATTCTATAGTAGTCACACATTTTCTCATATTGTGCAATTTCTTATAATTCATTAACAGCTGGTTTTAAACTTATAAGTTATTTTCTTTATTCTATCTAGATATGTGATCATTTAAAATATCGAATTCTAAATTCGATGCAGTCGTGCATATATATATTATGACACTCCCTCTTGATCGCTTATCTGGTTCACCACCCATTCATTTTATTCCTAAGATACTCAAACGCTGTAGCTTCCAAAGGTTTTGTAAGCAGGTCTGCAGTTTGTTATTTCGTATCAATGGATTTGATGGTCAAGTGGGTTCCAACATATTTTCTAAAATGGTGATATTTTATGGCAATATGTTTTGTTCTTGGTTTGAACTGCCTATTTTTCGCCATTGCTATGCATGATTCG
>Ga0209092_10004268_pt1 | contig 12006 bp, 17 predicted proteins | sample FraStrMetagenome_FD_187446 | JGI IMG/M metagenome (GOLD analysis project Ga0209092, IMG submission 187446) | Marine eukaryotic phytoplankton communities from Arctic Ocean - Fram Strait ARC3M Metagenome (SPAdes) (version 2) | ecosystem: Environmental > Aquatic > Marine > Oceanic | place: Fram... | reverse complement strand
TGGAGATACTGGAGCTCAAGGAGCTGCTGGTAACAATGGTAATACTGGAGCACAAGGTGCCGCAGGTAACAATGGAGCTCAAGGAGCTCAAGGAGCAAGAGGTAATACTGGAGCTCAAGGAGCTGCTGGTAATAATGGTAATACTGGAGCCCAAGGTAAAGGTGGAGATACTGGAGCTCAAGGAGCTGCTGGTAACAATGGTAATACTGGAGCACAAGGTGCCGCAGGTAATAATGGTAATACTGGAGCTCAGGGAGCCGTAGGAAAAACTGGAGCTCAAGGATCTGCTGGTAACAATGGAACTAATGGTAATACCGGAGCTCAAGGAGCAAGAGGTAATACTGGAGCCCAAGGAGCTGCTGGTAATAATGGTAACAATGGTAACACTGGAGCTCAAGGGGCAAGAGGTAATACTGGAGCTCAAGGAGCTGCTGGTAACAATGGAACTAATGGTAACAAAGGAGCTCAAGGAGCTGCTGGTAACAATGGAACTAATGGTAATACCGGAGCTCAAGGAGCCGCAGGTAACAATGGACTTAATGGACTTCCTGGAGCTCAAGGATCTGCTGGTAACAATGGTAATACTGGAGCTCAAGGGGCAAGAGGTAATACTGGAGCTCAAGGATCTGCTGGTAACAACGGTAATACTGGTGCTCAAGGAGCTGCTGGTAATGCTGGTAGTATAGCATTCGCCGATTGTGAGAAAGATTGTGGGGCTGTTGTACAAATCACATCTTGTTTTGATGAAAAATTTGGTGTGTTTACAGTTACTTATAAAACTGAAGGATGTGGAAATGTTACAACCAGATTTAGCGCAGCGCGGGCATAGATGAGAATATATAGATTTATAATAGCACTCTTTAAATACATTATTTGGGGAGACCAAGTTACTACTGATAAATATAACAGTAGAATTAATATATGCAACCAATGCTCCGATAAATGCGGTTCTAAGTGTTGTGTATGTGGATGTTATCTAAAGAAAAAAGCCAAGTGGTCAACTGAAAGTTGTCCAAAAAATAAATGGTAAACAATGGGATGTGGATGTAATAAAGCTAAACCTGCAAAAGAAACAACAACAGTTGCTCGCGTAAAGCGAAGTATACAGAAGGTGTGGGAAAAAACACAACCTGTTACACAACCTATTGTTGTAAAAAGAATAAATAAAAAATAATAAGATGGACTCTTTAACATCAAAACCCTCATGTATAAAAGATTTGAAGGAATTAGTTAATCAATTAACTGATAGGGATGTTAATATTAAAAATCATCTGCAAAGTATTAAGTCTATTATAGCAGACAAAAGTATTAAGACTGATGCTATAAAAATTAAAAAGATTAAACAAATACTTAAAAATGGCTAACGGAGAACAAAATGGTTGGAACGAATATTCTAAATTAGTAATTTCAGAATTAGAGAGGCTTAATGACGGTATCACTAAACTTAATGTAGAAATACAAGATCTTAAAGGTGAAATAAAAGAGCTTAAAGTTAAAGAAGATTTTGCTAAAGAAATCTGGAAGTGGAAACAAGCCGTTGATGAGGTTGCTTCCCCTACCCAATTAAAATATACAATTAAAGATGTAGCTGATCTGAAAACCTTTAAAACACAGGCTATCACTGTCTGGGCTGTCGTTCAACTAATAACAACATTAGTCTTTTCATATTTTAAATTTATTAAATAAGATATATAAACAAATTAAATTAACAATGGTAGCAACAATAAACATTTTCGGAAATAGTGACTGGGCTATTAAAATAACTTCTTTATTAGAGACAGGAGAATACGCTCAATACAATAAAGATAATTTTTCTGAAGCAAGAAACCTTCCTTGGGTTATAGCAGAGGAGAGTGGATCTGATAGAGAAAGCGTCGCTAAAAATTATTTAAATACAGAAACCTTTGCTACTTTATTTAAAGGTTTAGATGATTTAACAGGAGTAGCCTTTGGGCCCGGATTAGTAGTTGGGCCAGGTTCATTAATAAGACCAACAACTGTAATAGGAAGTCAAGTTTATATAGGTGCAGGTACAATCATTGATATTAATTGTAAAATAGAAGACAATGTAACTATAGGTGATAATGTAACCATCACAAAAGGTTCTGTTATATCAGAGGGTATGACAATAAAAAGTGGATCTATAATTTAATTTTATTTTATCTTTCAACTTACGTACTTTTTTGTTATATTTTATTTAAATAAACTACAAATTAAATAATATGATAAATGATTGGTTAAATCAAAATCCTGACGATGGCTTTAATCCTAATGACCACGATATTGAAATGGATGAAATCGCAAAACTACATGCAATGGCAGATATGAAAGATGACCAAGAACTTTGGGCAAGAGATCAAGCAAACAAATTTTATAATGATTTTCAAAGTTTAGATATTGCAGATTCAATTATAGCAGTAGATTCACTAATTAAAACAAAAGTTTTAAATATTGATCAAGTAAATGTAATGTTAGATAATATGATAAAAGTTTTTTCTATTGATGAAGAATATGAAAAATGCCATATCTGTAATGAAATAAAAAAAGGATTAGGAAATGCTAAAATTTAATGCAAATAACGTTGAGGAATTAGAAGCTGAGGCTAGGGAGCGTGCTCATGAAGTTTCAGTAAATGTAGTAACCTGTGTAATAAAGGCACTCGAAGCAGATGTTGATAAAATAATTATTGGTGTTATGGTAACTGTAGATTTAGACTTATCCGTAGAAAGATCTGGTTACTTAGAAGCATTGCAAACTAATTTAGTTAGGTGTGAAGAAGCAGAAGAATATGAATTGTGTAAAGAAGCTATTAAGTGGATTAAAAAACTAACCGAGTAAATTATAAGAATATAACTTATTTTTTATTATTGTTTTAAATAAATAATAAAAATAATTATATCCTTATGAAAAACTTAATTAGCATATTAATATTATTATTATCTTTTACTATTCCTTCATTTGGCCAAGAGCCTGCTGCTTTAGGTAAAGATAAATTTTTTAAATCTTTATATAAAGACTTTCTAAAATACGGAACATTATATGCAGCTGGGGATATCTCAAACTCTATTGAAGCAGCAGAACCAACATATTTTTTAAGAACTAATCCTGATGGTAGTATATACTCCATTCCTGATGTTGTTGATAATACTCCAGTTTATCCGTTTGATTATAGATACGGTTTTGGTATTAGAAAACTTGCAAGATTTAACTACGAAAGAAAACCTAAAAATTATTATGATGGTACTGAAGATCAATTAGTATTTAGTGCACCAACATCAGCTGTCACCGGTTTAGAATATCAATTTCATTTTGAAAAAGAAAGATGGAGAGGTGAAAATTTTACAAACTATAACTTTTTTGTAAAGCATACGGGTAAATATCATATAGTAAAGGTACAAGCAAGAGAAGTAGGCAAAATAAATTTAAATTACAATTCAGCAGAAGTAAGAGGTAGGTTACCAATTGGAAAGAAATTCAGTGTATCAGCAGGAGCTATTCTAAGAGGGCATGAAAGAGCCTATGGTTATAACCCAGTAGAAATTTGGTTAAATGAAACTGATGAATTTGGAAATCCTATAAACCAGTGGTATCAATTAGGAAGAGAGTATGGATACACTGATATTTTTTATACACAAACAAGTACAGATTATAATACTGGAGGAGAAACAGTAACACAAGATTGGTGTTGGGTAGATGAAGATGGAAATCAAGTAGCTCATTCAGATTTAGATTTTAGAGAATCAGTAATGCCTGGTTTAATGAACCGTTTCAATGGTGAAGCTTGGGATTTACTAGATCCATGGATGGAGGTTGCTCCAATAGTAGGATTAGATTTTTATCACTATAAAAGAGATTTTTGGTTACATGCATATGCAAACTATATTTTACCTTATCATACATATGTTGCTGGTGAAAAAGAATTCAGTTATCTTAATAGAAATAATTGGGGCAAAGGTGGATTAGTACAGGATGCTAAATTAGAACAATGGAATGATTATTCATTTGGTGCATCATTAGGAACTAAAATTGGAAAAAATTTAGGAATATTTATAGAAGGAGAATATTCTAAAATGTGGGATAGTAAATTATACCAAACTACATTTGGATTAAATTATACTTTTAAATAAAATGTCAAAAGAATTAAACGAAAACATAGGCTTTAGGATAAGCATAAAAACTCTACTAGGAATAGGTGCTGGTATGGCAACTATAATTAGTATGTGGTTTGTGTTACAATCTGATATAGAAGAAGCAAAGAAATTACCTAAACCACCAATAGAGCGTATAGAGTACGATTTAAAAGATGAATTAGTTAGGCAAACTATTATGGATACACAAGATGATGTTGAAGCTATATTAAAGGAGCTTGAGAAAATTGATAAACGTCTTTACGAATTACAAAAAGAAAGATAATATGAAAAATATTTTTGCTATTATTATAATGTTATTAAGCTCCATGTGTTATAGTCAATCATGGATAACTGATGACAGTTTTGATGAAAAGGTTATTAGAACTTCTGCATTTGATGATAATGAAGACCATGATGTAATAGTTGTAGAATTTTATGCGGAGTTTAATAAAGACAATGCATTTAAAGATTGGGAAAAGATAGACAACTTAGACGGTGTAAAATATTATAGAGTTGATATAGCTTCTTCACCTAAACTAAAAAAGGAATTAAGAATTAGAATGGCACCAACAATTCTTCTTTATATAAAGGGTGATGCATATATTAAATTCACAGCAAAGGCAGGCCTAGATTTATTATGCCCCGTAAATTATGATAAATTATTACAAGCCATTAAAGTAGTAAGAGAAGAATCTCGATATTGATCTGAAACATCTCTGATTTATTGCATATAATAATAAATCAGTATCATGAGCAATTCAATAAGTAAATATTACGATCAACAAGAAGATCTGCAAATATCTAAACGCAGAACAACAATCCGAACTGAACTAACTGCAATCCGAAAAGAAACTGGATTAATCGGAGACCCAAACCTTTCAGACCTTGAATGGTTTTTAAACAACAGAGAAAAGATAGTTAAAAATCGTAAGATTATAGATCTTATTGGTTAATAGTGAAAGTTATTAACAATTTTAAAAAAAGTTAGTGTTTTATGGCCACAATAAGATAGAATTGATTATATTTATATTATAATTAAAAAACAAATATATGGACATTTACCAAGAAACTAGCACAAAAATTGATTTTAGCAAAGGATTAGAAATTACACCTATCATAGTATTTGAAGGAGTTGAATTAAAATCTAAAACATTTAGTAATAAAACTCACCAAATAGAAGATTTGCTTGGTTACATTACTTACAATGAAAATGGTGGCTGCGACGTATATCTTTAAAATTGTTAATAACTTTTTCTAAATTAACAAGAATTTATGGCCACAATCGCGAAAAATTGATTATATTTATATATAACAAATAATTAAAAACGGAAAATATATGAACACATTACTTTACAAAGACATTCAAAAAAACATCAATTCAGCTGATCCTGTACTATCAAACATGAGATTAGTTGTACATCTTGCTAAAAAATATCAAGGTATGGGATTATCATTAGAAGATCTAATCCATGAAGGTACTATCGGATTATGCAAAGCAAGGGATAAATTTAATCCTAAATTAGAAGCTAAGTTTTCTTCATATGCTGCACTATGGATTAAGGCAACAATTAGACAATCATTAAATACAAAGAGTAGAACAATTAGAATACCTGCTCATAAAACCCACCTCCCTGATGTAGGACCTAAAGTTTCTCAATTAGATGCAACTTATCAAGGTACATATGATTCAGAAATAGAAACTCAGCATGAAGAATCTCACCTTAGTCATAAAATTACAAACTTAATCAGTAAGCTTAAACCAAGACAACAGGAAATTGTCAAAATGAAATTTGGTATTGGTTGCAACGAAATGAAAACAATCGAAATAGCAAAACATTTAGGTATTACTGTTCAATCGGTAAATGGAACCATTCGTAATGCAATTAAAATTATGAAAGGATAATATGAATAGTTACTACCCATTTAAACCGAAGATAAAACTTTACGCAAAAACATTACAACCTTTATTGTTATGGCTTAAAGATAATCCTAATGATAAGGATATTAAGTACACTGTTGCAAGACTTTTAAGGTATTATAGTAATACCCCTAAAATATTAGATCTCCCTTATATGTACTCGGAGGCCGCTCTAGCTGAGGCTATCAAACTAAAAATACCAGAACCTGAAGAAAGACTAAAGTGGGTTACATGGAAAGAGCAAACAAATAAAAGTGGCTTAAGAGATGTTGGTAGGAAAAACGGTATATTTCATTTGGAGCATATTATTCCTATATCACAAATAGCAAAAAAACTTTATGACTTAGATAATCTTAATGATACATTACCTATCTATAAAATACTGGTAGATAATTTTAAGATTGCTTGGATTTTAAAAACCGAACAAAAACTTTTAGATAGCATTAATCGTAGTGGATTAAGAACACCTAAACTTTTAACTAACTTAAATATCCATATAAAAGGATTTAATAATTAACATATGCCAGAATTAGCAGAACTTAGATTAACAGCAGATTATATAAACGAGTGTAGTAACGGTGAAGGGCCTAGGATACAATATACAACAATTGAAAAAAACCCAGCTCATAAAGGAACTCACTGCATTACTCCAGAAAGTCCTAAAGATTATTTTTCTTTATCGGCTGAAAGTAGAGGAAAGGAATTAATTGTTTATATTAAAGAAGGCGATAAAACCACCCCTCTTAGAATGGGTATGGGAATGAGTGGTCATTTTCAATTAACTAACACTGGACAGGAATCTAAACATGCTCACTTAAAATTTTATAGAAAGGATGGCACTACATTATCATTTGTTGATGTAAGAAGATTTGGTAAATGGAAGGCTGGTGAAACTTGGAGTGCAAACCGTGGACCAGATCCTACTACTGAAGCTGATGAATTTAAATATAATGTATTAAAGAATTTAGATAAAAAAGTATTTGATCAACCTATTCATTTAGTTTTAATGAATCAAAAATATTTTAACGGTATAGGTAATTATCTTAGAGCTGAAATACTTTATAGATTACCTGAAGTAAATCCTTTTATGGAAGCTAGGGAGGTTATAGATAATTGCCCAAAGGTATTGGAGTTATGTACAACCATTCCTAGAAAGGCTTATTCATTAGGTGGTGGTCAATTAAAAGACTGGGAAAATCCATGGAAATCAGATAAAGAAAAATTTGAAAGATTTATTAAATGTTACAACAATAAAAACATGGGGCATATCATGGATAAGAACGGAAGAAGGTTTTGGTTTGATCCTAAATGGAACATTCAAATGTTGGAACATATCTCTAAACAAAAATAAAACAAACTTACATTTTAGCTATATAAAAATAAATTAAAAATAGTATGGCAAACACTGATAATAAATGTAAGGATCTTAATATAAAAGATTATTATGGAGAAAAAGGCTATGATGTAAATGGTTGCTCATTACATGATCTCTACAGCCTTCAAGAAAATACACAAAGCATGTATTTTGAAAAACAAGGAAAGAAACCTTTTAAAGATTTTAACATTGGAGATCTTATTGATTTTCTAATGGTTAATAATCATGCAATCATTGATGAGTTACATGAAATGGTAGATGCAGTAGGTGGAATAGAAGACGGTGTAGGTAATGCTGCATGGAAACCTTGGAAGTCTACAAATCCTAAAGTAAGAAAACAAAAATTATCTGACTTAACACCTGGTGATTTAAAAGAATTAAAAATGGAATGGATTGATGTAATGCATTTTGTATTTAATGCAGGATTAGCAATCGGGGTAACCTCAGATGAATTTTATAACTACTATCTTTCAAAGAATGAAGAGAATTGGGATCGACAAAAAAACAATTATTAATTACATACCTATAAAAATAAAAATATGCTATTAGATATTACACAAGAAGACCGCCAATTATGGGTATCTTATTTTAATCTTAATGGAAAGACTAGATTTAAAACTTATGATCTTAAACCAGAAGATATGTTTAACTGGGAAGTTTGTGATGATAGAGATACTAAAGCAGATCCTAAAATTAAAAACTGGGATGGTCGCCCTGTCAAAAAAGTAAGGTCTAGATATCTAAATAAGTATAGGGTATTGGAATACATGGAGCAATTATCTTTTTCTGATAGAGAATTAATATTTGGTTATCATTTCCCAAGAACATTTTTTGTAGATATTGAAGTTGAGGTAACTGATTCATTTCCTGAACCAAGCAAAGCCCCAAACCCAGTAACTGCTATTTGTATAGTAACTCCTGAAAAACAATGTATTGTTTTAGCTACAAAGAATTTAGAAAATAAAATACAATTAAAAATACAAAAACAAATTGATGAACATTTTAAAGAAATAGGAGAAGAGTTTTCATTTATCTTTAAATGCTTTGATAATGAATATGATATGTTATATACATTCCTAGATACTTTTGTTAAGAAATTCTCAATGATGACAGGGTGGAATTATATTCAATTTGACTGGCAGTATATTGTTAATCGTTGTAAAAAATTAGGTATTGATCCTTCTATCGGTTCACCTATTGGTAGAACATTTGGAAAACATGAATTTCCATGCCATGTAGGTGTAATGGATTATTTAGATATTTATGCAAAATGGGATAGGACTGTTGATATTAAAGAAGATTTTAAATTAGATACAGTAGGAGAGGCAGTCGTAGGTATTCGTAAAATTAAATATGAAGGCACTATACAAGATATGTATGAAAAAGATTATCCTAAATATATTTTCTATAATGTTGTAGATACTGCTTTAGTTTATTTAATTCATGAAAAGATTAAAACAATGGAAATTGCTTTAACTATTGCTCATATGACAGAGATCAGTATATTTAAAGCTGCATCACCAGTTGCAATTACAGAAGCTCTATTAGCTAAAGAATTTTTAACCAGGGATTTAGTAATGGCAAAAGATCCTAAGGCACCACCAACAAAAAGACAACAATTTGAAGGAGCATTTGTAAAAGAACCTAAAACGGGAATGCATAATGCTGTAGCCGCATTTGATTTTGCTTCACTATACCCTTCCATAATGAGACAGTTAAATGTATCTCCGGAGAGTTTTATTAAAAAAGTAAAACCTGAGTTTAGGGAAAGGGAAGTTGGTGATGATAGGATCGTCTCAGTAACAGGTGCAGTATATGATACCAAGACTTCAATATTAAAAGATGTATTAAGTAGATTATATAACCAAAGAAAAGAATACAAAAAGGAATCATTTAGACTCCAACAAAAAGCATATGATTTAGAGCAAGAGTTAAAAAAATCTTAACAAAGTTAAAATCAATGATCTTAAGTAGAATAAATAAAAAACAATAACCAACCTAGGCATGCAACCATTCTTCGTGAGTTGCATGTTTTGTCTAAAATAATATAATAAAAACATGAGCAAACTTTTTACTAACCGAGTTGAATATAAACCCTTTGAATATCCAGAATATTATTTGGATGGCTGGTTACCACAAGCACAAGCATTTTGGTTACACACTGAAATTTCAATGCAAGGAGATTTAAAAGATTGGAATGAAAATATAAAACCTCACGAGAAAAACTTAGTAGGAAATATTCTTTTAGGATTTGCACAGACTGAATGCGCAGTATCTGATTATTGGACAGGAATGGTTACTAAATGGTTTCCTAAGCATGAGATAAGGCAAATGGCAATGATGTTTGGTTCACAAGAAACTATTCATGCAGTAGCTTATAGTTATTTAAATGAAACACTAGGCCTTGAAGATTATACTGCATTTTTGCATGAACCTTCAATGGCTGATAAATTTGACTTCTTAATGTCGACTAAAGCTGATTATACTGATAAAGATTTATTAGAAAGTAAAGATGCAAGAAAAGAGGTTGCAAGGAGTCTTGCAATATTCTCTGCATTTGCAGAAGGTGTATCTCTTTATAGTTCTTTCGCAGTTTTATATAGTTTTCAAATGAGAAATCTTTTAAAAGGAATAGGTCAACAAATGAAATGGTCAGTAAGAGATGAATCATTACATTCTAAAATGGGTTGCCGATTATTTAATCATATGTGTTCTGAAGATGAAAACTTAAGAGGTGAGGTTGCTGATTCTATTTATGAAGCTGCAAAACTAATGGTAGACATGGAGCATACTTATATTGATAAAATATTTGAAATGGGTGATATAGAAAATTTAACAGCTTATGATTTAAAGAATTTTATTTATAGAAGAACAAATGAAAAATTACAAGAACTAGGATTAAAACCAATATTTGAATATGATGAGAAATCAGCAGATAACTTAGATTGGTTTTACCACTTAACAGGTGGGCATACTCATACTGACTTTTTTGCAATTAGACCAACTGATTATGCAAAAGCTGGAGAAGGAGATGACTGGGATGATATATGGTAAATATTAAATATTAAAAAAGAAAGAATGACAGCAGATCAAATAGAAAAAGAATTAGGTTGGGAACGCGGTGTTGATTATCCAGAATGGGGCCATACCGATGTTTACTTAAATACAATATCAAGAGGGTATTGTTTACCCGGTGAAACTCCAAAAGATGCGTATTGGAGAGTATCAACAACAGTGGCTAATAGATTAAAAAAACCAGAAATGGCTGAAAAATTTATGAAGTACATTTGGAAGGGTTGGTTAAATTTAGCATCACCTGTATTATCTAACACAGGATCCGAAAGAGGATTGCCTATAAGTTGCTTTGGTATAGATGTTGCAGATTCAATACAAGATATTGGTGCAAAGAATTTAGAATTAATGTTATTAGCAAAACATGGTGGCGGTGTAGGAATTGGTCATAATCAAATTAGACCAGCCGGTACTGTTATTACTGATAACGGAACAAGTGATGGTGTAGTACCGTTTATAAAAATTAATGATTCTACAATTCTTGCAACTAATCAAGGTGCAGTAAGAAGAGGTGCTGCGAGTACTAACTTAAGTATTGAGCATGGTGATTTTTGGGAATGGTTAGAGATTAGAGAACCTAAAGGTGATATTAATAGACAATGTTTAAATACAAACCAGTGTGTTATTATTTCTGATAAGTTTATGAGGAGTGTATTAGAAGGTGATACAGAATCCAGAAAAAGATACGCTGCAGTACAAAGAAAAAGAAGACAAACAGGCCAGCCTTATATAATGTATAGAGGGAATGTTAACAAACAAAACCCAGAAGCATATAAGAAAAATGGTCTTAAAGTATTTATGACTAATATATGTTCTGAGATTGTTTTGCATACCGATGAAAATCATTCTTTTGTTTGTTGCCTAAGTTCTCTTAATCTTTCTAAATATGATGAATGGAAAAACACTAATCTTATTTATGATGCAACTTGGTTTTTAGATGGTGTACTTGAAGAATTTATACAAAAAGCTAAATATAGAAAAGGTTTTGAAAATTCAGTAAGAACAGCAGAAAAAGGTAGAGCACTAGGTTTAGGTGTATTAGGCTGGCACACTTATTTACAGCAGCGAGGAATCGCTTTCGAAGGGTTAGAGGCACAGTATGAAACTCGTAATATATTTTCTCAAATCAAAATTGAAAGTGAGAAGGCTAGCCGAGATCTTGCTGAGGAATACGGAGAACCGCTATGGTGTAGAGATACAGGATTTAGAAATACTCACCTAAGAGCAGTTGCCCCAACAGTATCTAATTCAAAATTAGCTGGAGGTATATCTGCTGGTATTGAACCAGTACCTGCAAATATATGGACTGATCAATCTGCTAAAGGAACCTTCATTAGAAAGAATAAACAATTAGAAGGATATCTTGATAAAATTGGTCATGATAATAAAAAAGTATGGGACAAGATAATGGCTGATGGTGGATCTGTTCAAGGATTAAAATTCTTAGATGATTGGTGTTTCTTAAAAGGCATATTAATGAAATGTAAAGATGTACCAGAATTCCATGAAGG
>Ga0209092_10004267_pt1 | contig 12007 bp, 12 predicted proteins | sample FraStrMetagenome_FD_187446 | JGI IMG/M metagenome (GOLD analysis project Ga0209092, IMG submission 187446) | Marine eukaryotic phytoplankton communities from Arctic Ocean - Fram Strait ARC3M Metagenome (SPAdes) (version 2) | ecosystem: Environmental > Aquatic > Marine > Oceanic | place: Fram... | reverse complement strand
CCTGTAGCACCTGGAGCTCCAGCCGCTCCGGGAGCACCTGGAGTACCCGTTCCAGAACCTGGTTCACCCTTCATTCCATCAATTCCAGTATCGCCCAAACAACCTTTCTCGCCTTTATCGCCTACAACTCCGCTGAAAATAAGACCACAATCGTTAAAAAAATATCCGTCGAATGATATGATATGATTAGTCATATCTCCGTTAAGTTGTGAAGGGGAAGTCATATCAACTCTATTATCTACACTTACTAAATAAGTTTTTACAGTATTAGTTCCAGTTGAGTTATTTATAATTTCTTGAATTTTATTTGCGTCTAAAATAATCACTTCACATATTTCAATATTTGAACCTTTACATCCTTTAGGTCCAGGCATTCCTATAGGACCTTCAAATCCCATATGTCCTTTACATCCTTTAATACCATTTTCACCTTTAGAACCTTCATTTCCTTTCATACCTTTCTCACCTTTACATCCCATAGGTCCATACGGGCCTGCGCAACCGGTTTCACCTTTAAGACCTAAGTCACCTTTTTGACCCTTTTCGCCTTTATTATTACATTGTGGCGAAGGATGACATGGATTACAGTTATTATTATGGTTATCACACATTATAATATATATAAATATTTTCTCTTTTTGTAATATAGAATTTACAATAAGATTAATTTCTTAAATTAATAATTATAGTTTGAATCTATTTTTGTTGATTCGGTAATACTACTGACTTTTACTCTTAAATATTTATCTACACCATTTGAATCTACACACTCGAAAACTAAATAAGGTTCGCCTGATTGTCCAGGGTCACCACTATCAAAATATATTGTTTTAAATTCTCCATACGATTTCAATTTAGGTGTTTGTTTGCCTAAAATATTTACAGTATCATTATAGTCCATATATGTTGAGTTAGGAAATGTTGTACCACTTTCACCTTTCATACCTTTAGGACCTTCAAGAACCCCTTCCGCGTACTGATCTCCATATAAGACAAACCAGAAATTATTATAGTCTTTTTGAGGATAATGAATCATTGTTGAATTATTAGGTAAGGTTTCAGATGAATAACTAAAATTAGGTAATTTATCCCAATCTGACGCATCAGTATTACCATATGAATTATCCCTTTTCCAGGTTAAATAAGACAGATTATTTTCTGTATCGTTTGAGCCATAAAGTGAAGTTTGCCATGTAGTACTTTGACGTATTCCCCAATCAACTGATTGTTTAATAGCAACATAGTATATTTTATTGCGTTTAAGCAAAACTGGAGTTTCTAATGGAATATCGATAAAATTATTATCAATTTCTCCAATTATTGCGGCATTAATACTTCCAAAAGCAATTTTATTATCAGGCCACGGTTGATTAAGAGCGGAAGATGTAATATTCCAAGGAGGTAGATCTGCGGAATTACTTACTCCATCCATAGCATCTTGTGCGCCATTTTCATATATACCCACAATCCATTTTGAATTACCAACAGTATTTATAAACGATCCATTAATATTATTTTTTACACTACTACCTATTCTGAGTTTAATATTAGAATAATATCCTGTAGTTTTATTCCAAAATCCCTGATAATATATATTATTATTCTCTATATTTATTGTATTATTACTCCTCTCATTTGATAAATTCCAAGATTCATGCCATAAACTACCGGCGCCCGATTCAATGATTATTTTACCATCAACTCCGGGTTCTCCTTTCAATGCCCCTTCAGCATATTGATTACCATATACAATAAACCATATTGATTTGTTAGTTTTTGTAGGAGAATATGTAGTGATATTACCATTATTTGATATATTTGTATAGGATACACTGGGTAATTCATCCCAATTTATATGATTATTATCTCTTACCCATGTCATATTTGTTTCCAAAGCATTATCAGTATCAAGTATTCCATACAGTTTAGTTTCCCAATCAGACGCCGCCATATTTGGATCTACTGCTTGTTTAATTGCTACAAAATACATCTTATTTCTTAATAATCTTATAGGCTGTTCGAAATTTATATCAATCCAATTATTGTCTTTAGTAAGATTATTATCTAAACTATTTGAATTATAAGATGAACCAGGACCAAATATTCCTTCGCCCAGTTTACTTCTTGGCCATGGTTCAGAAATACCGCCGTTATTATTTGTATCCCAAGAAGCGAATCCGGAATTAATGTCATTATTATCCATAGCATCTTGAGCGCCGTTATCATATATTCCCACAATCCATTTTGAATTACCTACACCATTTAACCCCGATGAACTATTAGTTACTACATTATCAGTCACTCTTATTTTTAAATTTGTATAATCTCCACTAGTTTTATTCCAAAATCCTTGGAAGTATATTTCATTATTGACTATAGCTACTCTTTCCGTATTTTTTTCAAAAGTCATATTCCATGATTCATACCAAAGATTTTCTCCAAAACTTCCATCTCCTTTTAGCCCATCTATACCTTTATCTCCTTTTGGACCTTTAAGAGCACCTTCGTTATATTGTTCTCCATATAATGTGAACCAAAATGACTTATCATGATGTTCTGGTGCTGCAAATGGTCCTTGTCCTCCAAATCCATAATTAAAAGATGTTATAGGTAACGAATCCCAATTAGAAGAATTATTATCAAAATTATTTTGTCTATACCAACTTAATCCATTTATTTTAGAACCTTTAGTCGTATCTTTTGTTTTACCATATATAATTGTATTCCAAGCTGTTGCAGACATATTTGGGTCAGTAGCTTGTTTGATTGCTACAAAATATATTTTATTTCTATCAAGATGAATACCTTCATCGTCAAGTTCGATATCTATCCACGCATCACTAAGAAGACCTAATATAGTCGCATTAGTTGAACCCTGTGCTATTTTAGTTCTAGGCCATGGATTAAGCCCTGTATTAGAACTGTTCCAGGGTGGAATTCCACTTGTATTAAGATCAGGCTCAGCACCATTATCATATATACCCACAATCCATTTTGAATCTCCTAAAAATCCAGCAGAAGGGGTCTTAAAACCTGAATCTAATCTAAATCTTATATTCTTATATTGTCCTGCTGTGTTATTCCAAAAACCTTGAAAATATACATAATTATCAGTAAGTGGCATATTATCAACAGAGTTTTCACCAGAACTTAAATCCCAATTTTCATACCATATATTATCACCTGATGCGCCAGCTTCACCATCTGAACCTTTGATACCATTATCACCTCTGTCACCTTTAATACCTTGTAAACCAGCGGGACCTGTATAACCTATCACACCTTGTATTCCTTGAACACCTTGGTCTCCTTCTAGTCCTTGAACACCTTGCGGTCCAGTACCACCAGGTAATCCTGACACACCTCTTTGACCTGGCTCCCCTTTATCCCCTTTAGAAGAACTTGTAGCTGACCTAGAAGAATTAGGTACGTTATTAGAATCATTTTTCATAATTGGTCCTAAATTATTCCAAAAAGCACCATCATAAGATAATAACTGACTGGTCATATTTCCACTTATAGAGTTAGGTTCAAATTTATCATTTCTTGAATCTTTCATAATCGCATATAATTTTGTTATTTTTTGACCCATATTGTTAACATAAGCATAAGGATTACTGGCATATTCAGATAGTAATGATTCTGTTAATTCAATTGAATCAGATATCTCAAGATTATTTCCTTGGATACCCTTTTCACCTTTTAATCCATATTCTCCTAACATACCCTTTTCACCTTTAGGTCCGACGGGACCTGTTTTACCACAACATCCACGCTCACCTTTAGGTCCATTACATCCTTTTTCTCCAGTATTTCCTTTACTACGAATTACTCCATCATCAGAAGTGATATTATTTAGAAAATCATATATTAGTATATTTTGGTTACAATGTTCAGGTGGTTCATTACAACCATTATCTGAATTGTGATTACAATTTACATTGCAGTTTTGGTTACAATTATTGTTACAATTATTATCACACATTTTATAATATATAAATAAATAAATATTATAAAATATAGTACTTATAAAATACCTTCTATTGATAGAACATAGTGTTCATCTTCTATAAAATTTACTGGAGTATTAGGAGGTAGTGGAGCTATCAATAAATATTGTAATTTAACTCCTGTTGAATCAACAATTGGTGTTGATACTATTTTAATTATCATAAACTTATTTCTAACATTATAATTTGTTAACTTGATATAATTTCCTATAGCGGTTTGACTATTTAACCAAGTCATATCGATATTTTCACTAGTTGTATTATGAAATTTTAATTCTAACGCAAGAGTATCTATTGAAAAATAACCTTCAGAAAATACACTAGTATCTACTTTATATTTGTATAATGATTGGTTACTATATAAAAAAGGCTGACTATTAATTCCAGATAAACCTTGAGAACCTTGCATCCCTTTCATTCCTTTTTGTCCCGATATACCAGTACATCCTAAATCACCTTTTTCACCTTTACACCCAGGTTGCCCATAAGGACCAGCAATACCTGGACAACCATCTACTCCAGGGGCACCTTCGCACCCTTGTGGTCCAGGAGGACCTGGTGGTCCAAATTTATATATAATTTTCTCTACAATCTTTTCTGGAGGATTATCACCATTAAACTTTTTGAAACCATATCTATCAGCCATTAGTTATATAATAGTATATGATTATTTATCTTTATACGTGAAATAAATAAACAAAAAATTATATAATATATTTGTCATGAATTATTATTATTAATTATGATTCCTCTGCATATTTTTTTAGCAAATTTAAGTTTTTTAGTAAGGGCTATATACATCTCCCTATTTGAATTAAAACTTAGTAATTCAGTTATTTCAACGAACCTACTTTCATTTATTTCATTGGTATCAATTGGTGTGATATTATCAACAGTATTTAAGACAAAATATACATAATATATAGAGTTATTGATCTTGATATAAGGATCGTCGTCTTTGATATTAATAACTAAACCAGTTTCTTCATATAACTCTCTTTTAGCACATTTGATAAAATCTTCATCTTCTTCCATGTGTCCTTTAGGAAGTCCCCATTTTGGATTATTAGGATTATAACAATTTTTAACTGCTAATACCTTTCTTTGAGATTTATCGAATATTAATACACCTGCTTTAGGCGGATATGTATAAATTTTATCATTAACCTTTACAATTAAATTCTTACCATCTTGATATGTTTCTCTCTGCTTACGTTTCCTATTTTTATAAAAATTTTCAAATCCTTTAGATGAATTCCATTTTGAATTATTTCTACACGTATGATGCTTCACGCATTTTGTCCATTTTCTTTCATTTGTCATATTATAAATATTTGAATTCACTCTATGTATACCCATGGTATTCTTTTGAAATTTAAGTCTTAAAAAAAAATATATCAAATTTTTTAAAATGAATTATCACTTAGATTCATCCATTTTTAACCATCCCCATAAAATAATAGATATCCTTTTTTCGTTTATAACTGGTTTAGGCATTTGTAATATGCCGTGTTTCCAGTTTATATTAACGTCTTTATTGAAAACATATATACTACCATTAGGAAGTGGAACTGATATAATAGTCTTAGTTTTTGAATGTTCAAATGCTACTTCACGTTCTAGTCCAAAAGATACAGCAATAGTTGTATTCTGAATGGCAGCTTTATCTTTTTTTATTGCGGCAGCATCGTGGTGTAATGGTTTCCACTGACTACTATCCTCATATACATTAAATCTGGTAGCTTTCACTTCTACGTCAAAATATTCAGCTAATTTATTAACAACCATCTTAAAAGTTGGACAATGTTTTTTCCAACCTAATTTATCATCTGCTATATAGTGTGTATCGCCATGCCATAATTTGAATAGGTCTATATTATTTTTAGACGCATTTTCGGTCTCTTGTAACAATTTATCTCTTATATTCAAATCAGTTTCATTTCCAAACAGTCCATTAACAATTATTATATCATTTCCAAAAAATTTTCTTTTATATTTATTACTATTAGCAAATGTGCTTATAATCCTCATATCTGGAGGTTTAAATGAAGGTTTAAATGATTCCGTATTTTTAGGATGACGTCGTTTTTTATGTCTCTTCTTAATAGAGTTATTAGATTCTCTATTATTTCGTTTTGAATCAGATTTATAAACTCTAGGAAATTCATGCCTAAATTTACAATTATCACCTTTTTTACAGGTTCCTTTTAAAAAAAAACTACAAGTTTTTACCATAATCTTAAAATAATATTTATTAATATCTTTATATAATAATTATTATAATTCTAATAAGCTCCTTTATCGATATAGGCTTTTCTATAATTATCTTTCTCAATATCTTGTATTACTATACGAGCCTTATGGCATTCTTCAAATTGACCCTTTATGGAGATATATGGATCTTTTCTTCTACTATTGATTTTAATTGTTGTACTTGTATCAGATGAGAGTTCTTTTACAATTTTATCATTGTTTTGAAAAAATTTAATTGTATCCGGAAATAAGAATACTTGTATATCACTAAGCATTATAATTTATATATTCGAAAATTAAATATGGATTACAATTTATTAATTAAATAATTAAAAAAATTCCTGATAGTATTTTCTCTTACAACTAATGATGTTCCTATAATGTATTTTTTCCAGTTATTTTTAGCAGATTTGCTATGAAATTCATAATCATACTGGCATTGAGAATTAGCTCTGATTAAAAGACACTGATTTCCACCGGGATGTTTCTTAATTAAATTAGTTATATCGTATATATAGTGTTTTCTATATACAATAATTCGTTTTCTTTTTAATAACTCAGATATTTCATTAGGAGAAATATACTTCATTAAAATAAGTTTAGATTATTAATCTTATGTAGATATAAATATCTCGAAATTGTCATTTTCTCATTATTAAGTCTATTGTACACTTTTTTATAAACAGTGTACATGGTTTCGTTATTCATATTTATACAGCATAGATAGAATATAAATACCATTAAATTCAATGCGATGGTATATTTATCCCATTTTTCTTCTAAAAAATAAACCAGTAGAATATGCCAAAAAATTACAAATAGTGCTGTTTGAATAGGTATTTTGTTAGCAAACAATACTAAAAAAAATGTAAAAACGGTAGCTATAACTGTTAAAGGATATGGTGAAAGTTCGACAAATCCAAATTTAAACAATAATACCCATATAATTAGCCAAAAGCAAAATATATATAGTTTACTCATACTTATTATAAACTATGATTTTTATCTAATAATTTCTACTAAAAAATAAATGTTATTAAATCTATTTTAATTATTTAAAGTATTGTTATCAATTACTAATTAATATACATGTTTCAAAATATACATCATAGGGCAAATAGCCCATCATGTAATAGAATTAATAATACACATTTATCTGAATCATTAGCTCCTATGGAGATTGATACAGGGAATTTATATAATCCAAATGATATTGATAATTCTAATATAGATAAGTTTAAAAATTTTGTATTTTCACATTACGATTTCTTATATGAAAAGTTTTTTCATATCTATTTCATTATAATATTCGAAATACTGTTTTATTTTAACTATATAGTTGATATTGAAAAAATTGAAATAAAAAGAGTTTTGGCAAATTTCGCCAGCTATGTAAATGCGTTAGGATTAGAATGGAATGCTATTATTCCCAGTGCTGAAAAACGTCGTATTCATTTATTATGTGAAGGTATTAAAAACGATTTAGTAAGCAAAGATAATGTAGAATTAGAGAATAAAGCCTATAACATTTTATGGACACTAGGAATTATATGGATAATACTAACAATTATACATTTCATTGTGTATAAATCTTTTAAAAAGATTGGCATAAATATTTTAAAATCTATATTTTTTATAGCTTTAATAGGTATATTTGAATTTTTTTTCTTTACTAATATAGTTGTTCATTACGCAACAATTACAAATGAAGAAGCCACATGTGATTTATTTGAAGATATAATTTCTTAAATTAAAGACAGAAACATTAAATTTAATATACTGTCGATATTTATAATATGCGTTTAAAATTTCTCATAGAGCCATTATTTTTTTCATTGGAATGTATGCGTTCTGTAAAAAAATTTACCGTTTATTAAGAAAAATCTACGGTAAATTTTTTTCTTTGACTATATTATAATATGTCATCAGTAAACAACCCAATTCAACACACCGCCGGAGACAAACATGCCCCCGGAACATTCGTCCAATACAAAAACGGAGCCGTAGCTCAAGTCCAAGACAACGGAAGATTCAAAATTGTCGCCATGCCTCCTGCTGCTAGAGAAATGGCCAAAGCCAATCTTGCCAGAGCCAGATCCAAAGGAAGATACTCCAAAAAAATGTCCAAAATGGCCGCCGCCAGAGCCTTCAATAAATACTACAAAGGTAAAGCTTACAAATCCGAAAAAGCCAGAAAAGCCGCCATGACCAGAGATATGTGCCACAACAAATCCCACATGATGAGAGATACCTCTGCTTACAGAGCCAACCCAGGAAGATTCGACTACAAAGGCGTCGATGATGGTTCCAGATGCCCTAAAGGCAGAAAAGTCTACCAACACGTTACCAGAGATATGTCCGCTGTAAGAGCTAAAAGAGGACAAAGAGGTGGAAGACAAAGCCAAAGACAACAACAACAACAACAACAACAACAAAAACAACAACAACAACAACAAGAACAAGAACAATGGGAACAAGAATGGGAAGAAGAAAGAGAAAGACAGCAACAACAACAAAAAAAAAGAAGACAAAGACAACAAAGACAAAGAAGATCTAGAAACAACAGACAATAAATTAATTTTTAGTTTTATATAAATAACAAAATCTCTTTATTTATATTAAATGGATTACTATAACTATGATATTGTAATAGTAGGCGGTGGTATATCAGGATTATATACAGCCTATAGATTGCAAGATAAATTTAAAATATTATTGATTGAAAAAAATGGCTATATTGGAGGTAGAATACATACCAATACACTAGTTTATAAAGGAAATAAGTTTAGATATGAGTGTGCTGCTGGTAGATTACCAACTAATCATAAAAGAGTTATGAGCCTCGTAAACGAATTACATTTAACAGATAATTTGTTTCAATTAGGTAATAAAAAAACCTATATAACGAATTCACAGTCTGATTTAGATATTGATTTGGAATTTTATATAAAAGATTTTATGGCTAAAGCGGAAAACAAAAGTGAAACATATTTAAGAAATAATACCTTATACGACTTTTTATTAGAATTATACCAAGAGGATATAGTTGAAACTATTATAAATAAATTTGGATATAAAGGTGAATTTTGGGTATATTCTGCGTATGACGCCCTTAGAGCTTTTACAAATGATATGAATCCTGATAATAAATATATGGGAATAAAAGGTGGTATGGACCTAATTATAGATGGATTATTAGATAGATTGAATAGTAATGTTACTGTCATGATGAAAATGTTTTACAATGGATACGACACAATTAATAATAAATTTATTGTAAGTGTTACTAATAAAAAAACAAAGGAAATTAATGAATTTATATCTGATAAGTTGATATTAGCACTTCCTAAAAATCAAATAGAAATACAACCTCAATTACAATCTAAACGTATTAGAAAAATGGTTCATTCTGTTGAAGCAGTCTCATTTTGTAGAATATATGCGGTATATAATAAAAATAAACAAACAGATAAGGTATGGTTTGACGATTTATCTAAAGTAACTACAAATAATAAATTGGGATATATAATACCAATTAATAAAGATATTGGTTTAATTATGATATCATATACAGACGATATTTTTGCGGACTTTTGGTATGCCAGTTTTAAAAATGGTGATATTGGAAGACAATTATATAAATATCTTAAGGAAATTTTCCCGGATAGAGAAATACCAATGCGTCCAGCAATAACTCGTGTCCATTATTGGGGCAGTGGAGGTCACTTTTTTACGCCTGGAAGTAACTCCGAAAAAGTAATCAACGATATTGTTAAACCCTTTAATTCAAAAGAATTATATATTATTGGTGAATCATATTCATCACATCAATCCTGGATAGAAGGAGCATTAGAAACCTCAGATCTTGCTATAAATAAGATTCTTTATTAATGTAATTATTATAAATACATAAAATTAACATTATATATTTATGATAATGAAAAAAGCAGTATGCGTATTAACAAATAACAAACCAGGTATATCAGGTAATATTGAATTTAATGAACTTGATGGTGGTAGCGTCGAAGTAATATTAGATATTAAAGGACTATCGCCTGGATTACATGGATTTCATATCCATACAACAGGTGACTTAAGAAAAGGATGTAATTCTCTATGTTCACATTTTAATCCTTATAATACCTTACATGGAGACATTTCAGATAATGTTAATAATAGACATGTAGGAGATTTAGGTAACATTCTAGTAGATACAAATGGTAATGCTAAATATAGTTTTAATGATAAAATAATAAGACTAAGAGGAAAACGAAATATTGTAGGACGAAGTGTTGTTATTCATGCGGATGAAGATGATTTAGGGAGAGGAGGTATTGATTTAGATTCTAATAATGAATATATAATTGTCGATCCGGATGTTTATAAGGAAAGTATTAAAACTGGTAATGCTGGAAAAAGAATCGCATGTGGTGTTATTGGTTGGGTAGAATAAATAATTTTATTAAAATTTTATTAAAATTATTTACATATTGATCCCGCAATCATCATAAAGAAACACATAGCTGGAAATAAAAATATCACTAATACTAATAGTTTGTATGGTATATATACTATGTTACTAAATACTCGGAAACAAGTATTCTCTTTATAACGCTTCTTAACAAGCTCTTTATTTTCCCTATAAGTTACATAGATATTATCATATATATCTTCTGCTGATCCTGGCATATGTTTAAAATAAAGCTCTTCAAATTCATTATCAAGCTGCATTAAAAACTCCATAGCTAGAGAATTTAAAATCATATTTAAAATATCTTGTTCAACAAAAATAATCCAGATATTTGCACCATAAACAATAACATTAAATAAAAACTCTTGAAATGTATCAAGTATAGCATTTATACTGTTTACTCTATTGGTTTTTTTTAATCCAATTCTCGTTGTTAAATTATCCCAGATAAAAAAACTTCTTACAAAATAAATCAAACCTATTCCTGCCATAATTAATTTATTTTCAAGGCTATTATTATTTGGGCAATAGTTGCCGTCAAATTTCTTGACCTCATTGCTTAGTAAAGCACCATATAATATCCATTGACTCATAAATACTAATATTGGTAGAGCAAACATTAATGAAAAAATATGAGAACAATATACTTTATTGGTTTTTTTTAATTCTTCATTCAAATATCCCTTTGTTAAATGATATCTAAAAAGACTGAACATTCCAAATTTAGGATCAGACAATACAATATCTGTTTTTTCATCAGAAGTCATGTTATTGTCATCACAAAATGCTTGTGGAGTTAAAAACCCTGGGGAAATCTTTTTATCATGTTCTCCTCCCAATAATAAATGATCTTCCAATTTTAAACATAAACTTTTAGCTACAAGTGGTAACGATTTACACATATGCTCTACACATTTTTTGGGTTTTATATCATATATATTCTCATCCACTTTCACTTCTAGATTAGAATATCTTTTTAGAGAATTTGTTTTAGCTGATGTGTTCTGCTTATTCATATATTAAATATTAATAATAAAGCTTAAGTATTTTATATAAAAATATAATAGAAACTATATAATATAATGAAAGTATTTTATATAAATCTTGATAGAAGAGAGGATAGGAATAAAAAATTTTTAGAAACTTGTCCTCTTAAATTAAATATTCATAGATTTTCAGCAATAGACGGAAGAACAGATAAGACACATCCTAAATACCAATATATTAAAAGTAATATGATTGAGCTCAACTCCGGAGAATACGCCTGTTTTGC
>Ga0209092_10004265_pt1 | contig 12011 bp, 5 predicted proteins | sample FraStrMetagenome_FD_187446 | JGI IMG/M metagenome (GOLD analysis project Ga0209092, IMG submission 187446) | Marine eukaryotic phytoplankton communities from Arctic Ocean - Fram Strait ARC3M Metagenome (SPAdes) (version 2) | ecosystem: Environmental > Aquatic > Marine > Oceanic | place: Fram... | reverse complement strand
CTCTTGTTCCTTCAAAGCTGAAATCTTCAAGTCATGTTCTTCTTTCAACTGAGATATCTTCTTCTCCGTCGATGTATTCATCTCTTCAATCTCAGATGCTTTTTCCTCAGATAGCTTAGCAGTATCAACCGCATGACTTTCTTGTAAAGCTTCTAGCTCTTCCTTCAGCCTAGCTATCTCACTATCAGTTTGCTCCTGAGCTTGTGCGGAATCCGTAGCCTGCTCGTCTCGAATAGCTTGAAGCCTAGTATTGAAATCGGATTCAGAATCTTTTAATTTATTATTTAATTCCTCAATCTCGCCAGCAGCCTTAGTTTCTATATCTTTGATTTTGTTTTCGAACTCTTCACGAGTTTGGTTAAGATCGCTCTCATCAAGTTTTCCTTCCAATGATGAGCTCAGCTGAGCATTGAAATCACTTTGTAGCTTTTCTATCTTCGCCGCCTCTTGTTCCTTCAAAGCTGAAATCTTCAAGTCATGTTCTTCTTTCAACTGAGATATCTTCTTCTCCGTCGATGTATTCATCTCTTCAATCTCAGATGCTTTTTCCTCAGATAGCTTAGCAGTATCAGCCGCATGACTTTCTTGTAAAGCTTCAAGCTCTTTCTTGGCTTTCTCTAGATTTTCTTGATACTCTCCAATTTTCTTTTCCATTTTCTCCTTTTGCTCTTCCGTTGTCTCAGAATGCGATTGGATAAGCTCGGCGCGAAAACTTTCCATTTCTGCTTTATGTAAATCAATTTGCTTGGATGCTTCTGTTTTAAATTGAGTTTCAAAGTTCTCCTTCATTGATTCTTTTGTTTTCTCGACAACGCTTTCCAATTGAGATGTGTGAGATTGAATCATTTCATCCCGAACATCACTTAACCTCTGCTCAAAATCTTTTTTACATTCATCCTTTGTTCTTTGGATTATCTCATTGATATTAGATTCATTCTCCGTACTTTGCTTACTTTGATTTGTTTCGAACTCCATGGTTTGATTCTCTAGATCTTGTTTAAATTTCGCAACTTCATTTTCTTTTGTCGATATGGTTTGTTGATATTTTCCAATTTCAACCATATATTCCTGCTTTTGCTGTTCTAAAGCAGTAATAAGTTCTTCATTTAATTTTTCAGCAATTTTTTTTGATTCCAAATTCAATTCTTTTCTCAGCGTTTCTATTTCTGTTTCATGAGAAGATTTTATTGATGCTAATTGTTGATTCAAGTCGGCTATTTTGTCTGTACTTTCTTCATTAGATGCTTTTTCGTTTTCTGCAGCAGAGGCTTGTGCATCCGTCTTTGCTTTTTGTACCTTAGTTTCCAATTCGGAGGAGTGCTGTTCGTTCAAGTTTTGAAGTTGTTTCTCGTATTGATCCTTTACTGCTTGCATTTTAGCATCATTTTTCTTTTGTTGCAATTTCACCAATTCCTTGACACGACTCAATTTTGCTTCCTGCTGGGATTTCATTTCTTCTTTCATTTGAGTAATTTCCAATTGATGTGCTTTGTCAGATTGCTGTTTGTACTCTTCTAATTCTTTTGAAGTATCTATATTTGAGGTACCTCCGTCGTTCCCATTTGTAGAAGGTGTACTCTTCAATTCTAATTGCAATTGCTCCATTTCCTTCTCATGTTGTTTTTTTATTTTTTCTATCTGGGCACTATTTTTCATCGCGATGACTTTGTATTCTGTTTGTAACTGTTGTAACATGAGACTTTTTCGTTCATCGACGACTCTCCAAGCACGTTGCAACATCATAATTTCATCATTTTTAGCTTTTTCATTTTCACCATTGGATGAGGGGACATTAATACTACGTTCAGCTTCTTCAACATCAGCAGGTGTTAAAAATTCTGTCTTTACCAAATCCAACAATCGTTGCTTGTCTTTTTCAGACTTGTTTAATTCATTGGTAAGATTTACACGAATGGCGTTTAATCCTTTGACACGTTTATTCATTTTACTCAAAACAGACATTAATTCTTCTTTCGATATATCTCCTGGAGATCGAGAAGATAAAAAAGACGAAGAAGTATCTCCAGATGTAGAGTCAGTATCGATAGTCATAGGTATTGGAGGATCATTTTGAGCTGGAGTATTGGCTGGTGTAGGGGCGGCACTAGCTTTGGTGGGGGTTTGGTTTGGATTGGGAGGAACTTCATTTCCGTCAAATTGGCTTTGCAATCGTTCAATACCAGAAGCAGCTTCTTTTGCTTTACTTGCGACAGCTTCGGTTTGTTGTCTTAGTTTTGACCCTAGGTTTCCGAAGGTGTTACTCATACCCCAACCGCCAGGTCCTGATTTTTTTGATTCATCCTTTTTTCCACTCAGCATGATTATCACAAATTTGCCGCTAACTTAAAAAGTATGTAATTTTGGATGAAAGTACGAATCAATGTCACACCTCCTTTAAGTTTAGGTGCTGACAAATTTACTAGGTTGAGAGGTGTAATGGATGTTCTAGTAGTTTGATTGATGAGGTTTGATCCTTCGTTTAATGTCTTTAAAGATTTATTATATTCTTGTTTGTAGACCAGTTCGGTATGAAATGCTGTACAAATGGTCATAGGATTTCTTAAAGTCTGATTTTGTACACACGTGAATAAATTGTTCATTTTCACAGTTAGTCGTGGTATTTCAAAAATGTGCAAACTGCATACTTCTCTGATCAAAAAGCTATGATGAGATAGCACATGTTTCTCGTTTTTTTATCAAAACTAAATTTAAATGAAAGAAGAACATTGAAAAATGGAATTCAAATACATGATTCTCTCACTTTTATAGATGAAAAGCTTTTAGAAAATTCAGCGAGACTCAAAACGTTTCACACTTATTGTTATTCTTAGTTCTCATTCATATTACAATGTGCCTTCACAAATTCTATTTTGACCAAAAGTTACCAAAGAACATCTTGGTAAACGAGTTTTCTTTTTTTGAAGCCGTCCTTTGTTTATGAAGTCGCGCCAACTTCCTTCGTGAAACTTTCTGCTTCATTGCCTTCCTGTCAGCTGCTTTTTTTCTTGGCTTAGGTTTTGGTTTAGGATGTGACAGAAAAGCACCTTCGCTAATAAGCAGGGAGTCTACAATAGAATCTTCCATTTCTTTTAACTCCTGCTCAGAAAATTTTTCATTTTTGGTATGATCCATGGCTGGATAGTGCATATAGATCCAAAATGCATACTTCTTTTCATCTGGAGGAATGACATTGTTTCCATACAAGCTTTGATTTCTTTGAATAATTTCTTTTTTTACGATCGATCCGAAATTTTCTTCGTTACTATGGAATGGAAGTTCTGATATAATGTATTTTTGTGAAGAGTTAACAATCTTCGATTTGAATTCTTGTTCAGCATATTCATGAAACATTATGACCAAATATAATTTTTGATTCAAAGGAGTCTTTTGAAATTGGTCAAACAAAAGCAAACGAATCTTTGCCAGTTTATCTTTCTTTCTCATTTTGATGCTGAATATGTCTTCGGAGCCTGTTTTGCGTTTACGTTTAGAATTTGGAGTTGATGATTGACTATGTGTAGCATCAAGGAGCTTACAAGCTAATTCCGAGTCTTTCTCAGCAGCAGTGCGTAAACAAATATCTTCATCTACATGAAATATAGGAATAGTGATGTTATCATTGTCTACTGGGACTGATTCCACATGAGTATTCTCGAGACTTATTGTGTCTGATTCATTGTGTCCGTTTGACACCAAAGAGAAACTCCCAGCTATTTTACTCTGACAGATTCCTTTCATTTCTTTCCTTAAACTTTGCAACTCACTTCGTTCTTTCCTGATTCGCTTTACATCACTTTCATGCTTCAAATTTAATTCCTTTAAACTCTTTTCGTACTTTTGATCTTGAATCTTAATGAATTTTCGTACCTTTTCGAACGCTTTTTCATAACGTGCCGTATCTGCTTTTACGATCTCTTTTATATCTGAACCTGCAATTTGTACTTTCCTGTTCCTTTCATTCAAATTTGATTGTATTTTCATCAATTCAAGGTTATGATGTTGCTTCAGCTTTTCCATTTCATTTTCGACTTTTATTGTGGCTCCCTTAAATTCATTTTGCAGATGCTGTAATACAACATTCTTTCGCTCATCTGTAGCTCTCCAAGCGTGTTGCAAAACCTCGATTTTATCTACAATAAAATCATTCTTATTTTTCTTACTTTTTTCAGCACTTAAATTGCCATCTGTAATTGTTTCTTTCTCCATGGATTCTTTCGCTTTTGATTTCAAAACAGATTCTGCTTCTTCAATATCTTGATGATTTAAAATTTCGTTTTCAATGAGATTTGTTAAGCGAACTTTTTCATTTTCTACTGTCTGAAGTCGGTCACTCAATGTAACAAGTGCAGCATTGATAGTTTTTACTCGCTTATTCATTTTGCTAACCAACCCAATCAGATCTTCCTTTGAAATCTCCTCACAAAATTCATTCTCAAAATTCTTTGTCGCCATATCTATTCTCATTGGCGATGAGCTTTGCTTTAAATTTTTGAGCTTAGGAGAAAGGGGTTTCTCTGGAGATCCTGTTTTCACAAAATCTTTCCCGTTTACATTCTTAGAAAAAGAATATTTTTTCGAAGGTGATGTTGTTCCAGTTATTTTTTTCTGCATCTGATCAATACTAGGAAGTGCAGCTTTAGCTTTTATGGTAGCAGCTTGAGTGTGTTGCCTTAATGTTGAACCTAAGTTTTCTAATGAAGAGGCCAAAGGAGATGAAAGTTTACTTTGGGTTTTAGGCACCATAGGCCTAATGTTCTGTTTATTTTTTAAACGATTTAGTGTTCAGGAGGTAGCAAATTTTCTTTCTAATTAATTCAAAAGATGATCTTATGATCTATTCCCCAAACAATGATAGAGAATGATACTATCTTACCTCTTTAGCTGCTTTATCTTTTCCCATGTTTTTCATTCTTGGTTGATGTGAAATAAAAGAAAAGAATTATCTACAGCAGTGTATGATGAGGAGACGCTGTTTTTGCTCGATCAATGCACATGTTTCTTTCAATATGTTGTTTCAATAAAACAACAACAAATTAAGTAGACTTTCCAACTAAGGTATTTCAAAAGTTAATTAGTAACTTTAGCGAAATTTCTGTCAACGATACACATGAATACATTTATCGACTAAAATTGTCGTTTTGGTCCACTGAGGAGACCAGTTTTTCCGTTTTGTGAAATGCAGTCTAATTTAAAAAGGTGAACACCATACTTTAATATTTCATACTACACATATTTGATGCATATCTCTACAGAAACTGAACTATTTCATGAAAATCTGCATGACAAAGAGATTTATTCGCTTTCATTTCATCCCTCAAGTTTTATTCGTAAAGAAGTATTCTGATAATATAAATAATTCAAGTTCTAAACGTTCAGAACAAATCATAAATGCGAAAAGTGCATAAAAACGAGTTATGGGAATTCAAGTAAGTTTTTATGATTTATTTTTTCCATAAATCTCTTTCAAGATTGATTTAGATATGCATCCGGATGTACTCTCAATCATTTGCGATACCTAATTCTGTTTTTTTTCGATAGGATTTGCATTCTTCTCTCCTTTTTTATGTTCAGATAAATCATGCTGTTCACCTTTCAGTATGGCTGTTTTCAACATTTTCAAGAACATAATAAACCAGAGAACATGAAGAGTTATGATACCAGCACTAAGGAGAACGAACATAGACCTGTAACAAAAGTAGATTTCTGGAGTAACAGACTTCTCTATTAAAATAATATAACTTTCGAACGCAACACTTTTGAATACAACGAAAGGTAAAATTGTCAATCTTGTGATAAGCCAAACTATGCACATGATTCCAAAGAAAACGAAGGTTGTCATTTTCCATTTCATAAAATTCGCAAGCTTTGATAAGTCGACGGGGATGTCACTAATATCGTGGAGTATGAGAAAATAAGACATGCTTCTTGTCAAACGACATTTTGAACCCATAAACATTAGTGTATTTGTGATGAAGTGATGGATAAACATTTCCCTAAAATCTCCACGGACTGTTTTCGACCATCCAACATGAACAAATGGAATCTTTTTCATGTTCAAATTTAATGAAAAAGACATGAGGAGTAAAGACACCATAGCATCAAAGTTGTAACCCACCTGAATCAGACAATACCAAATAATATCTGGTCGCAAAAGATGATTTGGGTAACCAATGTAATAACTTTGTGTTCCTCCATTACTGGAATGCCACCAATCGTTGTTATTGAAGTACCATAAACCATAAATAGACAGACTTGTATGATAAATAAGTCGGAAGCAGTATTCTGAAAATTTGAAAATACGCTCTGGATTTTGGACAACCCATTCCTTTCCGAATGTTTTAGCACCCACATTTTTTGCCAGAGATTGAAAGAATGGGTACAAAGCAAATTTAATCTGATGTATTAGTATTGCAACCACAACTACCACAATAAATGTGTGAGGATGTGTCAGATCTCCCAAAACGGTATCATCTTCGCGTAAGAAGTCTATTACACCACCGGTAACGTCTTTGTACTCCTTCAAAGGAGGAAATACCAAGCTTCCTACTTGATGAGAAAAAATGCCATTAGGTGGATCAGACCATCCAAAAGGTATTAAGTCACGCCAAAAATTTGATACTATTGGTATGGAGTCAAATGCACTTGTCAAGATTAGAATGTAATCTGAGGGTAGATCATAGTCGTTAGGATTCGCCCAATGTAAAGGATGGATTTGCATGCTTGAAACCAACTTGAGTGCTGTGCTTTTTCCCTGTTGAAAGCTAAAGTGTTCAGGTAGTATTAATTTCAACTATATGGTAATAAATACTATTGTTATTTTTTAAAATAATTTTACTTAGGAGTGTTTTAACGCTAAAAGATGGGATATGATCACAACATAATCTCTCGGCAGAATCAGCACAGGATTTTCCATACAAAAGCCTCTATTCTAATCATTTTTTTAATTGGACTCGATTTTTTTTCAATCAATCGTGTGAAAAAATCTATAGGCACTCATTTTACGTTTGTTTCATATGAACGGTGAACACTTTAGCATATACGATCATTGCATCTTCAATAAATGAGTAGATTTTTGTTGTTGATTCAATTTACTGGAACAAACTATGGTGCGAGAACCAATTATCAGAAAAAAATAAAATTTTTTTGGTTACGATATGCATTGCAGTTACTAGAGAGGGAAACAGTTCTTGAATAATTTCATGTTGAGGATAAGTTCTTTCCTGAAAATTGCATATTATTAAATTTACTTTCGTTCACAACAATATATCATAAGAAGTGACCTTGATAAAAAATGTAAATACCTTATCCATGACTTTATAATGAGACTTTCATTGACGACCTTGGTCCTAACTTGAGGAACTAAAAACTACCTTCCAGAGTTTGTAGGAAAATTGTGATTCAAGTAATTAAGAAAGAATTCTATTCTTTTTTCTGGCACATAAAAGAAATGATGTTTGACTTCCTCAATGTTTGATATCGGGTGATAACCAGATTGCTTACCTAATTAGAGTGAGAGATTATTACATTAACGGACTACTCGAGCGATCGCTCAGAGCGATTAACGGGCTCTGTAACCTAATTAGGGTAATAACCAGACTGCTTAAATAGAGTGAGAGGTTATTACACTAAAACTATCCTACATACGTCGTACAGTACAACAATGTTCTCATTTTATTTCAGAGGGAAATTTCAACATACGCATCCATAAGAGAATGTGCCATATTGAAAATAAAGTACGTGGTGTTTATACTCAAATCTATTGCCAACTTGACAAGGTTTGGAAGATAGTAGCAAAAGCCTAGAATTTCTATACGAAGTTCTATTCATTGAAGCTGAGTTTATTTTCGAAGAAATTCAAGAAACTGAAAATTGGACTTTTTGGCAAAAACTCAGACGAATGCGAAGTTCAAAATAAGAATTAAGGGAAAATCATCATCAGATTAGCCGAATCAATTATTCTCTGACATCTTAATCACAGAAATGAAGTAGTAGGTAACAATTGTTGATGAACAACAACCTTTCCAAACGGAAACTGTCCACAGACACAGAGTAAGCAATACACTTCATTTAGAAAATGATTAACTTTACAGGAGTCAATTCAAAACTAAATACTCTTTGAAAGACGGTAAAAATGGTGTAGTAACATAATTTTCTTTTCTTAGTGTTCATTACTTTCAAAATTTTTTACCAACTTGTAAATGTAGTAATTCTTTCTGCTAAGTTCTCTTGAATAGCTTGTTCAATCCTCTTTTCACATCTAAATAATTTGTTTCGACAATACAAGTACGGAGGCTGCACTAGTAATGCATAGATGAGTCCAGGTTATCACTGCTGAGATGTAACCTTTTGCTGCCTTTCTTCCACGTTTCCCAAACGTTATTACCATGAACACTACGGGCTCGTGTTGAAACAGTAACTTTAATTTTGCTACTTTGAGCTTGAATACCGTGGGTGGAATGGCCCAACATTTGGCTCTGTTGTTTCAAGTATTTTCTTCCACCATGTGATGAACTGTCCATTGTAAAGTTGTTAGTAAAGAGACGAAGAATGGAGATACGGTACGCAAAACTTTCGTACATTGCTGCGTTAGGAATTTTCATTATCATCTCGGAACTATGTTGACGTTGGTCATTACAAATGTGCAGAAATATTAGTTTACTTCAAAGGAAGGAATTTGATACATCAAGAAGAGATTGAGGTTAGTTAGTACTCACGCTCTGTTTAAACCTAAATTCTCCAATTCTTTTCTCAAATCAGATACCTTGATAACTTTCAGTCTTTTTTCGCTTAAAAGGAGAGCCTGGTCACTAACTTTCGCTGAAAGGGTCTCAAGTAATCTATTGTATTCATCGCTGCTGAGAACTGCAGCCAAAAGTGTCGAGACTGCTCTTTCAAATTTATTATAACCCAAATAAGATGAATGACGACTTACAGATCCCAATATCTTTGTGCTTCTTAGAAGAAGACTTCTTCCACTACCACTACCACTACCATTACCACTAATGGCTCCATTTTGGTGGCTATTATCAAAAGATTTTGCCTCCTGCAAAACTGACGAAATATCTAATTCCTTTTCTTCGTGCTGTGTGTGTAATTTGACAAAGTCACATTCAAGCGTATCTTCTGCCGTAGTTCTCTTTGATCGATGATATGTCATTAATTTATCAAGCATATCAAAGAAAGAATCTGGTAAAGTTGATGGCATATTTGGTAAATCTTTTAGATTCCTATGCGGTGTTTGGAGCTTGTTGAATGCTTTTTGCATAGATTCCGCCGGGAATCCTGCTACCAACACATAAAGTGTCACGCCTACACTCCAGACATCAATTTTCGACGTATATAAATGTTGGAACATCTCAGGTGCTGAATAAAAGGCACTTCCAGCAAAGGTGACATGTTCTAAGTCTGACACTACCGCAACGCCCTCATCATCATTAGAGCTACTGCCAAAATCAATTAAGCGGATATCACTTGAAGCCTTGTTTGTTTTGAACATAATGTTTTCAGGTTTAATATCTCTGTGAATAATTCCTTTACTAGCGCAATAGGACACAGCATCGATTAACTGAAAGGAGAGTCGAGAGACTTCTTCAACTGTCAAGTCTTCCTTCATTCGTGATACCCATTCCATCATATGTCCTCCAGAACACAATTCTGTGACAATGTAAATTGTGGTTCGTGATTCATAAAGTTTGTAGAGCTTTAGATTGAAATGTTCTCCGTTAATTTTTCTTAGAATGTTACACTCTCTTCGAATGCTGTCAGCTGATAAAGGAGCGTACAATGTATTATTTTTAAATGTCAATCCTTTATTCAATATTTTTACCGCCATTGATTCCTGCATATCATTCATTGGATGTACCAATTTTACCACACCAAACTCTCCTTGCCCAAGAACTCTGTCTTCCAAAAAGTCTTCATTATATTCCACATCTTGCCCATCAATGTTCTCCAGAATTTTGCCGCTTGGGGCAGTCACAGACGACAAACAAGCACCCATTTCTTTTTACAATTTTATGGAAGATTCAAAATGGAACACAATTAATTTAGTAGAATTTTGATTTTGCTTATGTACACAAACGTGTTTTTCCTTTTCTTCAAAAATCTCGTCGATATTTTTGATTACGAAGTACTACACGTGAATACATAGCGCTCTAAGTGTGCCCTATTATCCAGAATGCATTTTAAAGTGCTGTTTCCTAACTTTTAACCTGTCCGTGTCCCTTTTTGAAGTTGTATGACAAAATTCCTGAATTTTTAAAGATTTTATTTTGACAGCAAAGACTTCTCCATCTAAATCAGATACATAGTTCAGTAGCATTTGTAATTCTTTACCCATTGATTTGGTATCAGCCGTATGTACATGTGGATTGTTTCATTTACATATTTATTTTCTTTTTCAAATGCATTTTCATGGAGTCATCTGCTGTCTGGCTGCACTTTTAGTAAGCAACATTTATATGCTTCAAATAGTCGCAGAAAATGTCTCCTGAAGAAAGGCTTTTTATCTATATATTTAGGGGATAAACTTTAGTATAGGGTCCCAAATTTAAAATTATTTCTTTGTTTGAGTTAATAAAGTCTGAATTTAGTATTTGTGGGAGTTCACAAAACTTTGGCAACTTCATTCAAAGATAGATTTATTTATTCACATGAGTTGTAAAGACTTCGTTTTTATTCCCAGCAGGTATGTCTCATCGATATTCATCTCTCCAAAGGAAAAATTTTGAGATTCAAAGGATTCATTTTATTTTTCAAGTTGAAAAAGCGGTAAATGATTGAAATATAGAACATTTAATATTCTTTCTCTCAATCAATAACTTAAAGCTATCAAATCAATTCTTTCAACCATAACAAAAAAGAGAATTTGATTTCAAAGGTCTTGAAGCGGAGAAAACTTAGGAGTACATAGTGGATATGGATTATTTACGAGGCATGCAAAATTTTAATTTCATCGATCATGTTCTCATTTTGAGGCTATTGTAGGAAAAATGCACATAATTCATGTAATCTAGCCGTAACAGATAATAGGATTTAAGAGAAGATGGCGTTTTTCGGGACTGAATAGTTTTTGAGCTGTTGCGGAGGTTCTCATCATCGGATTACTTTATTCTTTATTACGTTGGATTCACTTTTAATAAAGCTATCTGAAGAGGTATCTTAGATAGCGTGGCGATTCCGAATCGATTCTGTAAATTCGATCGAAAAATATTTTGAATTCGGTAGAGATCAGCGTTTTATTTTTCATTTTTGAAATTAAATTTTCGGTTTTCTCAAGAATTATCCAGATTGGGGAAACGCCAAGCACATCATCAGGAGCAGAAGATTCATCTGGTTCTAGGAAGCTTATCATCGTTGGATTTCAACAAATTACTCAAGAGCAACCCATTCATCCTCATCTCGAAGGAGTCAATTCGGATTGCCTTTCAATTTTCATTACAAAATTCATTTCAAAACCCTCTCAAAATTCGAAATTTTATTTTATCTTCAAGGTATACATTTTTTTTGCCCTTTTTGTGCAGGAATTTATTTAGAGGCCCCTTCCCCGTTGACGAGCGCAATGTCTGCGCAGTTTTTTCTTAAGGAGCGGTTCTAACCTCTACCAGAAACACCTAAAGGTAATGAAGTATGGAGAGGCGGCCATATGCCCTGAAAGTCTAGGCTTGTGAAACTTTGGGCCCTGTCTCAGTACAATGCAATGGTTAAAACACCGTAAACATGTCAGAAAGAAACAAAATAACAAACAAAAATAGTTGATATGGAGCGAATGACCTTTTTTCAGAGGGCACAATTCGTCCCAAATTCATTTTCCCTCGAGATACTATGAAAACAAATCAATTCTCCATATTCTTTCTCTATGGAGAGTGACCAGAAATTATCAAGTAGAGACAATCAAACTAAATAAACGGATTTAATTTTCATTTATGCTAGTAGTTTTATGGTGGATGATGAAGCACCTCTGGAAGTTTGATAACATATGAACACAAATATTGATTGGTATAAACAGATAG
>Ga0209092_10004263_pt1 | contig 12016 bp, 14 predicted proteins | sample FraStrMetagenome_FD_187446 | JGI IMG/M metagenome (GOLD analysis project Ga0209092, IMG submission 187446) | Marine eukaryotic phytoplankton communities from Arctic Ocean - Fram Strait ARC3M Metagenome (SPAdes) (version 2) | ecosystem: Environmental > Aquatic > Marine > Oceanic | place: Fram... | reverse complement strand
CATCTGATAGATAAAATCCCCTCAGTACGAAAGTCTTAACGGATTTTCATGAGATTCCAATATATGAAATATTGACCCTCTAGTTAATATTTTATACTTAAGTATCCTTGTTATATGTTTACAAACATTCTAACTATTATCCTATCAGTTTACCCTAATAGAGGACAGGCAGATCGTCATTCAACATTCTACACACATGTTGTCGACTTCAACAGCACAGACCTTGCTTATTCCTGCTTTATGAGCAGATGCAGTTTCTAGATTTCTTTTACGTATGTTAAAGTCATCGGTGTTTTTTACTCTTTTATACCTACGTAAGCAGTAGCGTTTAAATGCCCCGTTTTTAGGCTTACTCATCCAGCCCTTCTATCTAACAAAAACGAAAATTTCATTTTCCGGGTTTCACCAATTACAAAAGGCCTTGGGTCAAAAGATCTTTTGAAAAATGGAATTTCAGAATCTCAAAATTATTCGTGTTTATATACACATGTTAGTGTCTAATTAAAAAAATATTTCCAACTCGTCCAGCTTTCATTTCACATCCACTAAAGATTTTTTTACAGAAGGAACGTACTTAGTTGTTATCAAAACGAACTCCGAAACAAACTTCGAAACGAACCTCCTCACCTCTTCGAAACGAAACTTCTCGCCTCAAATCAAATCTTTGATAGTAATCTTCCAAGTATTACATCAAAAGAAGCTCCACTCACATTGATTTTAAAGAGGTACTCCAGCCAGAGGTAAACCTCATTCAGTTTTACATTTACAACAACGATCATTGTTCGTAGTTGAGGAGTGTTACTTGTTACTTTTTTCTCTTTTCATTATTGACAAGACGATACAATTCTATTTGTACAATCAAAAATTCACTCAAAATCATTTTATTTGCACTGTTTTTTCATTAGGCTGACATTCCTCATTTATTATTGGAAGCTAAACGTAATCTCTCAGATTGTCTTTCAGTGTATCTAATTTTCAAGCTTCTAGCTCTTAAGACGAGGTGCACCTCATTCATACTTCAATCAGTTTCTTATATCAGCAATCTGAGGTAAAACTCATTTTGATAAGGAAATTATTCGAGGTAAACCTCATTCAGTTTCTTATTCGAACAATGTGAGGTAAACCTCTCTTTTTGCTCCTACTCATATTTGCTTAGAAGAAGGATATCAGACGAGGTAAACCTCATTCAGTTTCTTACATCAAGATCTCAGGTGAACCTTTCTTTTTGATAGTCATCATATTTGATAAGGATATCAGACAAGGTACCCCTTATTTAGTTTCTTACAACAACAATCTGAGGTAAACCTCTAATTTTTTCAATACATTTTTTTGAGGCATTCCCCATATAGTATCTTCATTATAAAAGAAACAATTTTCGTTTAGTAGATTAGCATTATGAGTTCAAGGAAAAAAGATGTTTCTCAAGGAAACGATGGAACAGAAGGCCACAAGAAAGAAGAAGAAAAAGAAAAAAATAATAGTGCTGAGGTATCCAAGCAACTTTATTCTCTTATCAAAAATAAGATAAAGTTGGAATAGTCAAAAAGGAGTCAAATAAAGCTTATGTTTATACCAAACTACAATATAAGAATATAAGGAGTTACCTAATAACTGTTGCTATGAAATCTGTGGATTCTATTGTTATTCGCCTTATTACAAGGTGGTTATTGCATACAGGTGATTTCTTAAGTGTTCCTATATCTTATGAAGACATAAAAAATATCTTCTCCTTCATCGAATACAAGAAAGCACAACAGATAACTACGAGTTTTTACTTCAAAGAATATTTGTAGTTGGTTTTGCTCTATACAACAAGATTTCTTTGAGAAGATTGCGCCAGCCTGGTTTAACTAGTACATGGATAAATAATCTTTCTATTGGTGATCAAGGTACACTATATATGCATCCAATACGGAAGGTTGATCCTACTAGGAAAAATAAATTATCTTCTCATTCAGTCAGTAGAGGAGGTTCATTAGATTCAAATCGTTCTACTAGAGGTTCACTTCAATCTAAATCAAATTCATTATGGAATCAATCGTCCACTTCCAATAGTGCTACTAGAGGTTTACCTCAATCCAAAGCGAAATCATTATGGAATCAATCATCCACTTCCAATAGTGCTACTAGAGGTTTACCTCAATCCAAAACGAAATCATTATGGAATCAATCATCCACTTCTGATAGTGCTACTAGAGCTTTACCTCAATCTAAAACGAAAGCTTCATCCAGATAGTGCTACTAGAGATTTACCTCAATCTAAAACAAAAGCTTCATCATTAACTTCAGATAGTGCTACTAGAGGTTTGCCTCAATCTAAATCAACTTCTGATAGTGCTACTACTAGAGGTTTACCTCAATCTAAAACAAAGGCTTCATCATTAACTTCAGATAGTGTTACTAGAGGTTTACCTCAATCTAAATCAAAATTTGCATCACACAATTATTGAGATACAGCTCCAGATTCATCTCCAGATTCATCTCCAGATTCATCTCCAGATTCATCTCCAGATTCATCTAAAGAATCATGGGAGAAACTATCAACATCATCCTTAGAAAAGCATAACAATCAAGAAAGCAATAAACAGACAAAATTAGATAAAATTAATGCAGCTCTATCAGACAAAGGTGAAATGACCAAGTTACATCAGGTTCAGAGATCATTTAATTCAATGTTGCATGAACAATTCAAAGACATAAATATTTTTCATACATTTGATGATTGGTTACCTGATTCATTATTGAAGTCTTTCGTTGGTAGCCATGTGAATCAAGTGCATAGGAAAGAAGCAACAGACTACGCAATAACTAATACTTTGAACAGATTAAGGAGTTGGAAAGCAGATGATATGAAAGCAGCAGAAGAAAGTGATTATAATGACGATGATTCAAAGAGTAGTTTTGAATATTATAGTAGTGAAGAAGATGACAATGGACCATATGCCTCCATGAATAAATATAAGAAGATCTCCAAAGCAAATAAGTTGATAGATGAAGAAGAGTGCCAAATTATTCTACAAAAAATATTTGATAATAATGTCTTGTGGGATATTGATTTTCAAATGATAGTATATGAAGATAAAGGAAAGCTACAGCCTGGAAAGAGGTTTACCTCTAGATGTTATTGTCCTTGTGGACAAATACATAAAAAATGGAGAATTAAGAATCAATTGGAAGATTCTAAAAAATTGTATAAGTATGAAGATAATGATAAATTATATGGACTAGGGCAAGGCATTGCTTGGTCTGGGCCAGGTTGGTTAATTTCAAGTGATACTATCGCAAAGTGTAAGAAAAATCTTGTGTTAGGATGAGATATAGAAGCCCTATTTCCGAACTCGTCATAACAAAACAACAGGATAAATTTGTTGATGATACGGGGTGTGGGTGTAATGAAAAAAGTACAGAATGTGAAAGCATATTGAAACAAACGCAACATAACTGTCAAAAGCATAGTGATTATGTTGAAACGACGGGGGGAATGGTCGCTGCAGATAAGTCACATTACTATGATATACAGTGGGAAATAAGAGATGGAGTGCAGGTGGCAAAAAGGGATAAGTGTCTTAAATCAAGTATAACACTACACCAATGCGATGGAGTCGTGAGAGAGTTTAAGAAAATGAAATCATATGAGGAACATAAAACCTTAGGTTGTTGGGTAAACCCCCTCGGCATTCAAAATAATGCCTACCCACAAATTCAGCAGTTTATGCAGTCTTGGGCCAATAGGATGAGGCACTCTAATCTACCAGCTAAACTCATTCGGAAATCGTATGAGTCTGAATTAAAAAGCCAAATTAGGTACAGATTGCCGGTGTATGCCTTTTCCAAAAAACAATGTGACAAACCGATATTGTTACATTCGCAATTCATGAATAAAAACTACCCAAGAACATTCTTGGTATATGCAAATGATCAATACGGTGGTCTCAATATAACGCATGTGTATGATATTATGGGGATCGAAAAAATAAAATTTTTCTTCATGCATTTACGCCGACAGGACACAACGGCGAAATTATTGTTAATATCTATGCAAACAACGCAATTGGAATGTGGATCTGGAGAACTCTTTTTTAATCTACCATATAAAACATTTGCTCACCTAGCGACAAAAACGTGGTGTAAGTCCTTGTGGGAGTATTGTGACGCTAGGGAAATGGAATTTGACATGGCTTTGAATGTGGTCGCGCCTTTACAAAGAGAAAATGATCAATTTATTATGGATGTCCTGGTCAAATATGGAAACTTCAGCACTAAGGAATTATTTGGTATAAATAAGTATAGGCAACATCTTAAATTATTAATGTTATCGGATGTAACGGATCTTAGAGGAAAGCGATTACTGCAGGCGATTAAGGAAGGAAAATGTGCAAGACGAAGTAATTATAAATTTTGTCAGCAAAAAAATTTAAAAGCTTGGGAAACACTATGGATTTCAAAAGTGTGTCCAATATTGAATGTGGTATTGTAAAGGCGGCAGTTGGGATTATGGGTGAACGAATCACACCAGGAGTGGCAATGGGAATACGCTGAAGCGGAACACAAATATTTACGATGTGAGAATAGAGTTTATGTGAAAGAAAATACGAGATTCCGATTACTTGTCAAGGAAGATGTGGAAGAAGATGCGATGTTCAGCAAGTGGGCTGATGTAGGAAGAGATAGGAAAGGACACCCAATTCTTATAGCAACTCAAGACAAACATGCTATGAAAACCCTGAATGAGGATAGATCAGAGGTAGTAAGCGACTTTCGCAAATAAGCCTTTGAGAGTTATTGCAAAGAAAACAAATGCCTGGTGGCAACAGATGGAGCAAATCGAGATGAGGAGGGAGCCCACGCGTGGATTATAGCTACGGATGAAGGAACTCCAATGATACGGGGGAGAGGAAGAGTAGATTAAGCTAGGGACGATGCAAGCTCGCTACGGCCGGAATTGGCGGCACTTCTGGCAGTTACGACTTTTATGAGTGACATGGCAGAAGGGAAAGGTATCAAATTCAATTTGAAAGGAGATGTGCCCATATACACTGATAGTGTCAATGCAATATCTAATATGAAAGAAAACTTGGTGCCAAGCACAAAAAATGCGTTAGAAAATAATGTTGATATGAAAATTGAACTCAAACATGTCTTACGCACATCGAAAGTTCGATTCAAGTTAATACATGTTAGAGCTCATCAGGACGATAAAATGCCATTTGATGAGTTGCCAATTGATGCCAAGTTAAATTGTTTAGCTGATAAATATGCAGGAGGAGTATATACGGATGTGACGTGCGGATTCCACCTGGATGAGGCCCCTTTTTTGAATGCACAAGTATGTTCCCTGAGGCTGCCTTTGAGCCGGCCTGTTACGAATATTGCAGCGCAGGTAATAACGTTTTCTGTAGGACATGAAGTGGAAACCCAATTAGCTAGGTTCTGGAAAATAAAAAAGGACTGGTTATGTAATGTGGAATGGAAGGCCTTCCGTTTAGCTCTTAAAAGAATGAGAGGAGATAACAAAGGACAATTCTGCAAACTTGTACACAAACAAATCCCAACTATGAAAATCATGAAAAGGAATGGGTTTAGTACTACCAGCTTGTGTCCACTATGTCTAAAAGTGGAAGAAAATTGGCAACATGTATTCCAATGTAAGAGTGCGACAGCGTTGGTGGAGAAAGAATCACAAATGATACTTCTTAAAAAATCTTTGACTCGAATACGTACTCACCCAGTCCTCCAACAGAGAATTTTATCGATGTTGCGACAGTGGTTGAATGGGTTTAGTGTGACTGTACCTAGTAATGATGAAGAAATGCAGATGATCAATGAAGCATTCCGTGACCAGAGTAATCTCCTTTATAAAAACCTATTTGCGGGAGTGATTTCACATAAATTTCTTGGTGAAATGCAGAAGCAACACTATCAGGAAATACCTAATGATAGAAAACGACTCACCCAAAATGAGTGGAATGTCAATTTTGTGCGGGCGCTATTGACCTTCAGTACCAACTTATGGAAAACTCGTTGTGAGTACCTCCAAAAACAGAGTGAGTTGTCGACGGAGCAACAGGTTCGAACGCTTGCATTGCAGTTGAGATCAACTCTGAGAGAGAATCCGTGGAAAATAGGCACAGAGGACAATCATTTAATGAAAAGGACTGGAAATTTCTTCAGTAATGTAAATGTAAAAAATTTAAATGGATGGATAGAAAGAGTGTTAGTGAGTATGAATATACATGCCAGGAATGAAGATGCAACGAGGCAGGATATAAGAAAATGGATACAATTACCGGAACATGGTTATCGTAAGAATGTGAAATGTAGGCCACCAACAATCATAAAGTCGTATAAACAACTTACTTTGCAGGAAAGTTGTCTGAATGTGAGGACAGATCAACCGCAGCTGCAAGAAAGTTGTCTGAATGTGAGGATAGATCAGCCGCAACTTGGGCGTAATATGGTTGATAAAGTAAGGAATCAAACATCATGCCCATCTCAGGAACAGAGCTCAACATCAACAGTGACATGGGAGAAGATCGAATATGATCTTATTCGATATGACGAGGAAGATGGACAAATCAACCTAGAACAGAATGTCCAGGAAGATTTGTGTACGAGCGAACAATTGAAGGTGGAGATAGCAAATATAGAATATGTGCAAAAAAGCACCAAAGATAGGGTTTCAAATAATTCCCTGCCGTTGGCGCCACTAGGAAAAATAAGCGAATGGTTTGTGAGAAGGCTGGGATTGTATAAAAGCACTAGTGATCAAGATAATAGTGAGACGACTGAGGACATTATTTTTTGTGAGGAATCGGTGGGGGAAGCGATGGGTGTAACCAAATGGTGTGAACCTTCTGGTAAATCTCTTATTGGAGATGGAAACAATAGAGTGCAAAGAAATAACAATAATGCCCTGTCTCTGGAAAGGCATATGGAAGCAAGTCGTCATCATACTTGTCTTGCAAAGGAACTTGAGCAGTGCAAAAAAAATGATAATGCAGGAGAAGATTCTATCACGAAAAATATTCATTGTGGATTCATCTCTCGAAATCAATGAACGTAGAGCTTGATGTACTGGAAAGTAACATGTCGAATAAAGCCAGTGCGAATAATGGCCTTGAATATGAGACCCTCCTTGATAGTAGTCATGACATGAATAGTACCTCGTCTTCGACATGGGAGGTACCATTTGATGATTATTTTAAGTTGCGATGTGGAAAAATAAACCCTGTACAAGATATATTGAATCAGTTGAGCGAACAAAATGTGAGAAACGCCATTGGAAGGACTATTTCAATACATCTTACCTTTCCAGCAACGAAGTATATTGTGATATGAGAGCTTCAATTCCGAATACTGTTCAGAAGACCAATGCAAATTGCGTTATCGATGGAGTAGATGAATTACTTGAGAATGTGGAAGATGTACAAGAGCAATATACGAAGGAGAACACTGAACGAAGTATAAACCCAAATACAAACAATCTCCTTTTAGCAGATTCAAGGACCAAACGAAATGATGGTCACGGACCACTCATCGCATGCGAAAGGGTATCTGTACCATTAGTAAAAGTCAATGAACAATGTAAGCGTGTAAATGATCAACATGTGGAAGGAATAAAAATGCAAGAGCAGCAAGATTCAAGCAAAGTACCAATCAATTCCTCACCTTGCCCACCATCCCGCTCGGAAAATATCTTGGAGTGTACGCCTAACAAATTCAATCTTGATGTAATCACCAATATGAATGAATTGCAACAAGGACTAGTGGAGGGAATGAATAATGATCACAACAAGAATAGTTGGTACAAAAGGATTCTCGGTACATGGAGAGTTAAATGGCCTAGCATAACGAGCATTGATGAAGAAAGTGACGATATTGTATATGGCGAAAGCAGCGAAATGGGACAATGTGACGAGCGCTTGCAGGAAAGCGTCATCAATAAACAATCAACAACGACATCCAATATTAGCATCCCAACTTGTGAGGATAAAGCTGTCAGCTTTCCCAACGTGCGAAAACAAACCTTATCAGCATCCAGCCGTTCGCTAACAATGAGCTTTACACAATATTGTGAAAAATATTGTCGGAAGGCAACACGAAAGATCAGCAACATCATATGGGAGTCACGAAGCCTTGAGGATAGCCTTGAGGATACGCCCGGTTCAATGAATGTGGAACGAGAACAAATCACCCGCCAACAGGAACCTTTCATCCACCTGGAGCAATTAAGACACAGAGGAACCCCCCTGAAGGCATTACAACAACAACTAGGCCAGCAACCATATCAACCGACAACAAATCACAAACGATCCTTAATCGTGAGAACACTACTTGAGGAGGAAGCACAAGAATTGCGGTCGTATGATGATGCATCTGCGTCTACGGTGGAGAGCGCAACCATGATGACCTTGGAGGAAATAAGTGATAGTGAAATATTAGGTGAGGCAAAACATGAAGACGATCGAAAGCAGCGGAAAGCATTATCAAACAAATCGCGACCTTGTAATACGTACCGATTAGAACAACTTGAATATTGTGTCGAGGACCAACAAAAAAGACATTTATCTATTGAAAATTCGGTAAAAAAAGATTGCGGTAAAATGAATTTGATTCAAGAATGTGAAAAACTGAAAATTTCAAAAGTGGCATCAAGTGACTTGGATAAATCATGTGTAGCAGTGCGTACAAAACACGAACGTCATTCGAAAATTGCAAACGGGATTCAAAATAAATGTGGTAACGGGATTCAAAATGAAAATGGAAACGGGATTAACAATGAAAATGAAAACGGGACTCAAAATACAATTAAAAAAAGTTCAATGTGTGTGTAAAAAATTTTTCAATAAAAATAATTTGGGGTCCTACTAAGACTTGGGCCAGTGTTTATATGAGACCTCTACTAGTTTGTCTTGTATATCTACACTTAAAATAAAAAATATTTGCAATTGACTCTATCAACCATAAATACAAGGACAAACATCAATACACTAAGGAAATTTACGACGAAATCGGGGATTTGTAACTAAACTGAAATTAATAAGGATTTCATTGAAATTGTAAAGGATTTAGTTGAATAGAGATTTTAATTATTGTAGAAGAGAGGATATGCGAGGGAAAGTTTTCGGTAGAGGGATTGACATTCCCCAAGGACCATGTCAATAAGGAAACCGAAATATTTAGAGAAAGCCTATATGGCGAAAAATAAAGTTAACGACTGGAGAGAGCATAATAGTAAAGAGATGTTTGAGGTTGATGGAGAATCGAAAAAGGTTGATCGGGAGTTGTCATGGCCTGGTCGGAGGGTTACTTGTGGAGCAAAAAAAGAGAAAGTTGAGCTTAAAGATACAAGCATGTACGTAGAGTCTAGTATAAAAATGAATATGGAGAAACTGAATTAAAAAAAGTCCTGACAAAAGATATTAAGATGATGGGAAAGCAAAAGCCTACAAAACAGCTTCAGTTAAACAATGCGTTTCCAGTGTTATCTCAAGATAAAGGAAATGTGATAGACATGGAGGGTATTGAGTTGAATAATGAATTTGATATGGACATTGATAGGATGGAGGAACAATGTTTTAATACGGTGGAAAATGAAGGAATCGAAAGTGAAAATGAGAATGTAAATCCTGATTATGAAATTAGCGATTGCAAAGTTGTAGAGTTGCCGACCGTGGTCAAAGGAAAGGAATTAATTCTGACACAAAATTCTGAAGATGAAGTTATTTATTCCTTAACCAAGAATGAGATGATGAAAGTAATCAACACATGGAAAGAGAGTTATCCTGAGTATAATCGGCTGTGGGTCCCCCTAAACTAGGGCGGGAACAAGCCCCCTACAGTGCACTGTCATTTTGTCTATTAGGCAAAAAATAAAAATGTGCCCGAAAAATAGAATTAAATTATATCCATCATGTAGATGAACATTGGTTCAGAAGCAATCATTCAATTGTATCCAGCTCTGAATACAGCTTTTTTCTAATAGGGAATCTAGGGTCTCTAAATATCACTCCCTCTTAGACATAAGTAATTTCTCACTTAGTATGATTTATCCTAAATGGATGTTAGAATTGAATATTATTTCCCTAAGCATTAAACTTAAATAATATTTTACTTAGATAATTCTATTAATTTTTCTGTGAATTTAAAAATTTTTTTGGCCCAATTCCTTCTCCTTCCCGAGATATTCACGTTTTTACACCCACGTAGAAAAAAATAGTTTATTTGTTTTTTTTTACGTACCCATAACCCAACTCTAAGTAAACTACGCAAAAAAATAACTTTTGAATTTCACGAACTCAATTTTCCTTCTTAGTACGTTAATACATACGTTTTACGTTTCTTCTTTTATTTCGACATATGAATGTCATTTACACACAACAAAAATACTACAATTAATAGAAAAATATGTTCTATCAGAATATACTTTCATAATATGCTTTAGTTACAAAATAGAGTGAATAAACAACAATAAGCTGTTCAAATAAATTAAAAAAAATACAAATTTCCTAAATTCATTTTATTTTTTGAGTACTACCAGGAACTGGCATAATACTCGAACCTTCCGGGGGTCCACAGCCTTCCTTTTTGGCTACTATGTTTTAGGAAAGGACCAGCCTCGGCTCTGTGATGAGGAAACTTCGAAGTTTAGCCTTTATCAGTTAAGAAACGAAATTAAAAGGATTCGAATGAAAATGAAAATTGGAAAAAATAAGTCCAAACCTTACCAATTAGATAGTAAAGTAAACTCGTCATCAAAGAGTGAAGAAAAGACCCCGACTAAAGTGACGAAAAAAGTAGCGAAGTCAAATTCCCCTAAGAAGACAATGAAACTCCCAATAGTTTTTTCTAAGGATAAGTCGATTATGATTACACCTAGGACTTCCGACTCAGTAATTAATAAGTGCTTGAAATCACAATTACTGGAAATCTTGAAGATCTGGTGTAAAGATAACAAAATAGTTTGGTCGAGTGCATTTGCTAATATGAATAAATTAGCATTAGTAAGTGAAATCAAGAAAGTACGAAAGAGTCTTACGAAAATATGGGCAAATGAGTATTCAGTGTCATTGAAGAAGAATCAGGAAGGATTTATTTTCATAAACAAAGATACACAAGATAGCGAGATTAAGTCTTTCGATATCGAAAAACTCATTCGGATTATCCAGTGGTGGAACGCTAGGTGGGGTGAAGCGTATGAGGATAAAGATGTACTAAATAAATCAAAGATGGAGTTGGAGGAAAGAGTTCAAAAAATCCGCGATGAAATCAGTGCAGGAGGGATTCATAAAAAATTGAGTGATTATCCAAAAATTTTCGGAAACAAAAAAGAAATAAAAAAGAAAAGAATCGAGAATTTGAGCAGAGATAAATTAGCTAGGAAAATGACCCCTAAAGAGAAAGAAGCATTCGATTGGAAAGAGGGCGCAAATGAGGATATTCAGGAAAAAGCCGAAAAATGGTGTGATAGTTATACCAAAGAAGGGAGGAATAAACTTAGTGAGTTGGTGAATGCAAAAAGATCATTTGACATTACCAAAGGAGTTGTAATGAAAGATGCAAATAGAGACATTACAACTGATTGGGGCCGACAAAAACTATTCGCCATAGCATATTGGAAACAATCTCGAATTAATGGTGAATTCATGTCCGGGCCTGAAATATGTGAAAATGATGATGATGGTATTGCTGCACTAGTTAATAAAATTCATCTACGCTATAGCAAAAAGCGTCGTACTCCAGATCAGAATAGCAAGAAGAGGAAGAAAGAATCAGTCATCAATATGAACAACCCTGGTGATATATCAAAAAAAAGAAAATGATGTGGATATGGAAGAATATACTAGTAAGGAGAACGAACGCAAAGCTATTGCGTGGTATGAATAGTAAGCCTCAAAATTCTACGAAAAATAAGAAAAGCAATAAAGGATCAGAAAAAAATAGGAATCGATAATTTCTTGCGAGGTATTTTTTCAAAAAAATGGGATTTCGTCCAGCAATATCATGAAAAGAAAAA
>Ga0209092_10004262_pt1 | contig 12021 bp, 4 predicted proteins | sample FraStrMetagenome_FD_187446 | JGI IMG/M metagenome (GOLD analysis project Ga0209092, IMG submission 187446) | Marine eukaryotic phytoplankton communities from Arctic Ocean - Fram Strait ARC3M Metagenome (SPAdes) (version 2) | ecosystem: Environmental > Aquatic > Marine > Oceanic | place: Fram... | reverse complement strand
GAAAAAATTTTATGTAGATTGTTTGATCTTTATAAAAACCTTAGTTCAACGTTTAGCCCCTTGATCAGTTTGGAGTTAATGCTGAATTTATCAGTAATCAAAATTATGATCAATTTGTTAACTTTCTGAAACACTGAAAAGCTGGTATATTTTTTACTGTAGTTGGATTTCCAATCTTTGCGATGACAACATTCAACTTCTATCTTTAGTCACTTAGAAGTCTGTCTCAAAACAAAGATCTATAAACCAACGATGACGATTCGTTCTCTTGTATTTCATTTAGGTATGCGAATGGCATGCTTCTAATTCAAACCAAAATTGAACTTTTAAATAAATTCAATCTCTGTTGGATCTTAAGCAATTGACTTGATGAATCTTAATCATCAATTTTTTCTTATGAATAGAAATAGACAAGGTCCGAGTAAATAAACGATATCAATTAGCTTGTTGCTTCATAGTCGAAAAAACAATTCCTGAATTGAATCATTAATTGATTTTCAAAAAATGAGGAGACTTAGATAGAAATGACTTCCATAACCAATCACCATCTAACTATCAAATGGTGACTAGCTGATCATCGTATTTTTATGCTGGTCATCCAATCGCTTTTAAGTAAATTTATCGCAGCTAATAATAACTGTTCAAAAGACTTTGCCGTTAACCCGCTTAATTGTGAGATACGAGAAGGATTCAAATAGAGATTACATGCTTTGCCAAGAGAATGTGCATTTATCCACTAATTTGATTTCGAAGCTTTTTCTCCGGATCTTGTTCGAATTATTTGCTCAGCTCAATATTATGGACTCAACTTTCTCGACTTTTAATGTCATAAGAAGAGTTATTTAAATTAATGAAGATATGTCCACCATAACAGCAAGAGCCCATTTCATTTTCGTCTACGATGATATTATTCGTTAATAATTATGAATTCGTTAAAATGTACAGTATGTTACGTAGAATTGTTTGTTTGTTGGCATATATTGTACCGTGTTATCGGTCCCTACTCACATACCAAAGAAAAAAAAACTACGCGCTAAGGAATCTCACCCCCTCCATGGCGAAAAAACACATCGACGGCACATCTTAAGTTACCGATCTCCAATTTCCAACCTCGACATCACTTTGATCTCCTCTATCACAGAAGAGACAGACTGTGAAGTTTCATAAAAATTCATCGAACAATTCCAAAGTTATTCCGCAATCAACATCTTTTGGCCATTTTCGCATCCCAAACACTCAAGCACCGCAATTTCGAACTTTCAATCTTTTTTTGACCGATAACCCTTAATCTGTTCAGAAAAATCCACCCAAACATTCATCAGGATAATTGAAGGATACTACCGGGTGCATTACCATAAATTAGGCAGCAGAAACTGCCCAAATTCCTTACAAAGATATTTACTAGTAGTTGGAATTTGGCCTTATTCTACTGCCGGAGGAAACACTCCAAACTATATCAGGAACAAACAAACAAACAAACAAACAAACGTAATATAGTATAAACATATATCATGCTTTGTGTGACACGTCGTATATGATATAAATTTTAATTGTAATAAAGTCATCGTTATGCTTTTGTTTTTGAAAAAGATACCTTTTTTAATGTTCGACATTAATTGATATAGGTACGCATATCAACAGTTTCTTTATTAATTAGAGCATGTGTCTAATAAATATGCGTTCCCTCTAGTTATATATCATTTTTGGCACTAAGTTAATGATGTTGCCACATTTTATAAATTTCAAAAGATACGGATCAATCTTCAATACTCCACTGCTGTAGTCGATTGAAACAGGTAAGTAAGCATGAGCATATATCATGCTTTGTGTGACACGTAAGATATTCTATTTATCAATTGTTTGAGACTGCTGTATTATTCATCTCTTTTGGTTTACATTAGCCTGTTCCAAAACCTTCGACAAAACGATCAAGATAAAAGCTAAATGACTGACATTGAAACTTCAGCAACTACTGAAATCCCTTGGGGGGACAAATGAAATAAGTGGGCAATCTTTGTTTCCCACAACTCTTTCAGGTGCTCAGGTTTGAGTTATAGTACCCTGTCCGCAAATAGCTTGTAATCTTTTTTTTTCTGGTAATGGAATTGCTTGTTTCATGTGCCTTATGCACAGACTATCTAGATTAAAAGATGATTGAATGATAATTATGAGTTTAGTTTTGACATTTATTACTTTAATCACATTTTACACATACATCCCATGCTGGACGTATATCGAAACCCACTTGGTTTCAACGGCGAGATCTTTGACATCTGTTGGCCAGACAGCTGTTCAAAGAATTCTCATTGTATGTCCAATGGAGACATCACTTGCGTGATGATATTGATCTCCACTGAATGCTACTCAATGCATGCGTGGCAGTTCATGTTCTTCGCCATTGAACTGGCTTCCTTGTGTTGAAGAAGACTTGATTGCTTTTATTTTATTTTTGTTGATGATGTAGTATACGAGCAGTCACATGCTGCTCCGTCTTCTAACTAATTATTCTAATTAAATAATTCATTGATATTAATTTTGTTGAAGTAAGTTTATCTAAATCTTAGATAAATTTAGCTTATGCATACGCTGTATATTGCATATGTCACTAAAGGCTGTTTTGTGCATACTTAGCCTCAACAGCTGCCTCAGCATTCTTTCATTGGTAAGCAATATTATCAGTTATCTTGTTTATGCATTCATTGAACATCTCAAGCAGTCAAATACATATTTTTTCCAACGTCTCCTTGATTTTTTTGTGTAAAGAACTCTATGTTATCTATAGCGAGTAGGGGATCAATATTGTCAATCATGAGTACTAAATCTGCTCTCTCTATCAATTGTACACAAGATTTCATGAAGATTTGCTTCCCAGAAATGGAATAATAAGGTCTGATTTCTCATTTACTTTGCCGATCCTCAACATTGTGAATCCGATATCCGTATTTGGACATATTTAGCTCCTGGGGAAACTGTATCAAGTATTTCCCGTGTTATAGACGTATTTGTGAAAGGATTAAAAAGAAATTTCCATGTATTAATGTTCATTAATATGATTACAATTCATAGAAACTTTCATGTCCCTCTCTCTAGGAAGGCTAAGATTCTCTTTATACTTTTATCATTTTAAAATAACGCTAAAATTTGACACCACAAAAAGACTTACAAAGTACAATTATTTCTGTCTCTTTAAGCTCTTATATTACTTGAGTATTCGAACGTTAATCAAATTACCTAATCGATAGAATACTGGAAATTTTTGTGAGGTCTCCTTACTCTAGACCCTGGAAATTTACCTCGAGTACAGTAAGGAAGAAAGTCAGATAAGCGCAAGCGTAACAAGTGATTTATGAGTGGGAATATATATTTTAAGTTATAAAAAAAATCTAGTTTAAAACAATAGTTCTAAAATTATAAGTTGGTTTATTATCTAGCATCTTAATTCATCACAATTTATAATCTCCAAATTTCATTCAACGTTCATGACCGAAAACCAAAAATTACATTATGATTTAAATGCCAATTCTCTTTTACATTCTCTTTTACATTCTCTTTTACATTCTCTTTTACATTCTCTTTTACATTCTCTTTTACATTCTCTTTTACTAAATCACTTTTGTATTTATAATTTGTGATTGTAAATACTTGCTAAAGCATACAAAGCATTGACTCTCCAAATTTGTGATCATTGGACAGATTGCTTTTGCTTTACCCTTTTGAAATCCATCTTCCAACGGATATATCGCCTGACGTCATGTTCATCATTTTGTGGAGTACTTCGCATTCAATTTTATGAATCCTCACAATTTAGAATATAGTCACCATAAATTATGAGCATATTAAAACAATATTGTCATGAGATAATGTCAGTAAAAATGATTCAATGACTTTTTTCCTTTGCTGAGTTTGAAGTTGCTCATGACCAAGTCACAATAAGAAACAGAAAAAATAGAATCTGAAAATCCATAACGATTCTTGTATGGTCAAAACATCAAAAATGTATCAGAAATCCCGAGTTTCGACGAGATGCTCTTTGTTGTCTGGGGGGCTAACATTCTTTTTTTTTGCCTTTCCACAATGACTTCATATAATGCGGTGCTACATCAACCAATATTGAGAGGTGTAATATTTGAAATTTTATTTCTTTAACAATTACATAACAATATAAAATAATGAATTCGGTATTATTTGGATAGATTATGCGAATTTGATGGTCCAACTTTTAAGAAGAGATGTCTTTGCATGAATATCATATCTCTACTTATTCAAATACACCTTCTGCACCATGAAATTTAGCCATTGTTTCCCTATGTAACCTTATCCTCTTTTTTCTTTCACTGTGTATTCTCGTGAAAAGTATTCCACATGTTGAAAATATCACAGCAGCACCAATTAGTATAATCACAATAGATGAATGACTTAATCGTAAATTTTCCAATTCGTCCAATGATGAAAAGAAAGAAGATGAACCAAATTTGCTACCGTGAAATCTCCCATGCTTGAAGTCATCAACATATAGTGTAACTGAGTCGCTTGTTTTCAACATAATTGAGCCAGTTTCGAAGTCTTTTTCGTCATACATTAATCCGCCAAATGCGTAAATTACATTATTTTCAGGAAAGGCATTCGCGACGAAACGAAATACTGCATTGTCAGGTGGAAGAAAAGCGCTATAAGCTAATTTCCATCGTTGCTTATGTTGTTCATCTTGATCCGGGGTAAACATTTCAACGCTATTTACTGGGTATCTTTTGGTAACAATCTTCTTTGCGTAGTTTGTAGTCTGGGCTGGATTTGATACTTGTCGGCATACGGGAGCTTTCTCGTCTATATATGTTGTTTCACCTCCTAAAGCAAAAATTCGATCGTTGAAAGTAACTAAAGAAACATCTCCCCTTCCAACGTTGAGGTCGGCTCCGGAGGTCCATTCGTTTTTCATTAGATCATAAACTTCGGTGGTTCGAAGTGGAGTACAAAATCCATTTTGGTGTGTGAAACCTCCAACTACATAGGCAAAACGTCCAAAAACGATGGCACTTATATCTCCACGAGGCGTACCCATAGAATTCAAAACTTTGTATACTAGTTCTCCTCTCTCAATCGTAGCTGCAGTATCAATTACAAAGGTAGTATCGGTTGCTTCATAATTTGAATTGTATCCACCCACAATGTATAATTTAGACCCAATTGAAAATGCAGCACCATCTGATATTTGAAGTTCAGGTGGTAAGCGATCAGGTAAAATGGTCCATTCATCTCTCTCTGGATTATAAACGTCGATTTGGTCAAGTAAATTATGTTGATCATCGCGCCCAGTTATCACCCAAATACTGTCACCTTCCATCGATACTGATACATGGCGAAATCGTGCTATTGGCATTTTTCTCCTGCCAATAAAAAAGTCATTGAAGGGATCGTAAACCCACATATTATCTGTAACGGATGCACATTCTTCATGCGTTTGTTCATCACCATTTTCAGAAAAGATTCCATAGTATTCACATCCACCTATTAGATATATTCCTAATCCAAGGCCACCATTATCACTGGGAGCGAGACCTAGAGCCGTTGTTAGATCTGATCGGGGTGATGGTAGTGTGACACTACTTTTTTCTACGTGGGATCCCTCCTTTAAAAACCGTCTTTTTTCAACAATTTCTGCTCTATTGGAAGGAGTGAATTTGTCGTTCATGACTGTAGAAAGTGAAGAGTGAATTGATGACAAAGATAAACTTGAGAATAGAAAAGCTTTCATCATGTTAAGTTTCGTAAAAAGAATAAATGGGAATTGAATCCCTATCATTATGTCCCTTGAGAAATTTAGTCATTGTTAATTAGAGCGTTTTGTGACTACCACTCAAGCCATTTGATAAATAGGTCTCATTGCCTTGAATCCCGTACTTCGGTTACATATCATGCCGTAACTTTGAGAATAAAGGTAATTTCATTAGTTGAGGCATGACGTCAGCATCTCACGTTTCCCAACAAAGGTATTGATTTATCGTATGTACGAGATTATACAGTAACGCCGTAGAACAAATTCTGGTATGTTACTACTGATGACACATTGAACTTCATTCTTGAAAATGAAAATTTTCTCACTGCTGCTGATGTGTAAAAAAATGATGTGTTTCTTTCAAACCCAAATTGCTGTTCCATAATCTGCACAGTATTTCTTCACAATACAGCAGCCTCATTACAAAACCAAGATGATCCCGCAAGTGAATTTGAAAATCGGTTTGACCTCATGCATCATTGTAGCTCTTGCTGGAAATGCTGCCTCCTTCGTCAGTCCTGTAGCAAGGTATCATTCAATGTCACTTTTATCCTCGGTGGATGAAGTCGACGTGTTTTCAGGAGACGAATCCACTCCAGTTTCTGTAGATGAAGATGTTGAAGCAGTAATAGAAATGGAAAGCACTGAGCCTGAAAACGACACAAACACGCCTCTTATCCGTGCGGAATTAAAAGCAAAGTTGCTCCAAAGCGTCGCATCTACTGACCGCGGTCAACTTGCTTCACTATCACAAAAGGAAGATATTGCGGATATAGTTTCAGAACTAGTAGAACTAAATCCAATTGATGAAACCACAACTTCTTCTCATGCGAAAGGAACCTGGGAGCTTGTTTATTCCAATACACAACTTTTTCGTAGCTCTCCTTTCTTCATGGCTGGTAGAGCTGTATGCAAAGATGGTGATGAAGCTGAGCAATACGACTGGTTTTGCGATATGCACAGGGCAGCATTGGCCATCTCTACTATTGGAAAAGTACGTCAGGTTGTATCCGAAGAAAAATTAGTTTCAGAATTCGAAGTAAAAGTTGGATCAATTCCGTTTTTGAGTGATTTTACTCCTTTTGCTTATTCAGGTGGATGGCCTGTCACTATTGAAGGAGCTATAGTTTCTTCTGCATCAATTGAAGCGTCTCCCATTCCAAAGGCCTATTCGTTGTTCATGGATACTGTTGAAATTAAAGGGTCAAACATTCCTTTGCTCCGTACTGTATTGGATAATCCTAATGTTGCTCTTCAATCCCGAAAACTTGGTGGATTACTAGAAGATACTTTTCCTGATCAATATACAAATCCTAAACCTGTTTTCGAAACTGTTTATTTGGATGAAGACGGATTAAGAATTTCCAAGGACCAGGATGGAAAGCTTTTTGTTTACAGTAAACTTAGCGAAAGCGAAGAATTGACAAATTATGATAATGTTATGGCTGATTTGGGAGTCGCAAAATTGTTGGAAGGTTTCAATGATAAAGTTTTGAAGTTTTACATATAACTTTAGGTGCAGGAATAATAAAAATTGATTGGGAATGAATCAATGCTGGAAATGCCACAAAAATTGAAATTGTAGTTACTGGTGCAATGAAACCGTTCCTTTGTTCTTCTTAATACAACCTCCAATATTAGAATCATCTTTATCCAATGAAAACGGTTGATGGTCAAGCACAAAAGTAATCAAGTCTCTAAAAAACAATAATGATAATAAAAAGAGCTTTCATTTTAAATGTACCTCACTCTGATTCAGGGTTTCTTTGTCTCAAGCCTAATTGCATCAAAATGAAAAATTAACAAATTCGTGTGAAACAAAATTGCTGTATTGTTGAAAAGATCCAATTCTTCGTCCTTTTTCGTTTTGTTCCGCCACGCTACATCATGCAACAACAAAATCTTGCAAATAATGGGTTGCAGGAGTATTCCCAAAATTTCTTCATATCTCAGATGAATTTGGGCATATCGTATTTTGTGGTATGTTGTCTACGAGAAGGAGCCCTAATTCCTGCAATAAAAGAAAATCGCTGCATGCACAAATCAAAGCATTGGTCCACAAAGAAACGGAGCTCAACAAAACCTCGCAAAGAAGAATGGCCGCACCAAAGTTTATCGTCACCTATGTAAGTGAAATTATTTCTCATGTAAAAAGAATCATTCTAAAGGTGATTTGATCACTCATTGAGTTGAGACAACCTAATAATAATCTGACCTATATCCTCCATGATACGCTCATTTCATAGAGTCGCAACTGAGATGGTGGCGGACAGGAACTGAATACTGCTGTTCAATGCATTAAAACAGTCTTTCCTGACGCCGATATCACTCCCAATCAAATCAACAGTTATCCCATTCAAGTCATAGTCACGGCACAATTGGGTGGAACCAAAGTAGACATTTGGAAAGGACGGCAACAAAGCTTATTCTCAAAGAATAGGTCTCAAAGAACTCAGAGCATGCAACAAATTGTCAACAACTTGGAGGAATTAAAAAATGATTTGTAGTAATCATACAAGTTTTGTGGACGAAAAGGAAAACTTCGTCCATCATTTTAATGAGTTCCGTTAAATTATCTGAGTGAAGCTGAGCATTGGCAAATAATGACGGTATAAAAAGAACACTCAATTTATGATTCTTTTTTACCTGAGAAAACACACAAAATTGTCAGTTTCATGCACTTACTAAGGTTATTATTTAAAAAGATATATAGTTAGAAGCGTATTTTTTCTCAGTGTACTTTAGTTTTCATCACTTTGAAGTGTTTCTATTGACAAAACAATTTCTTCCGCTATAGAAGGAATATATGTTTCTTTTTCTGCTGGAATCTTCAGCTGATATTACTTTAGTAAGCCAATGAAATCAATATTTATTATTTTATGTCTCGCTTCATATCAATTTCGATTAATCTATGCTCCTAAATTATGTTTACCACGACTACAACCTTTGTATTGAATATTGATAAGATGAAGCAATTATCAACAAGCTGCTTACTACTCTAAACAACAACTATCAGCACTGGAAGTGCTATTTAACTCTAGATCATTATAATTTTCACCCTCTTGACTAATGTTTTCGTCTTCTTTTCCTCCCATGGGTCCAATTATGGAGAGGACAACTGGAATAAAAATAAAACCATGGCTCAAGCCCAACGAAGTTATCGCAACAAACGTAATGAAGAGAGTTTGAAAGCCTAATGTTGAGTTGAATGCCAGAGGTAACACACCTATGAAGGTTGTTAGTCCTCCTTTCAGAACCGATGTACCTATTGTAGATAGAACCTTTTTAGACCTCTCGTTCCTGTCTTTTGCATCCTTGATTTCAAAATATGTCATGCATATATGATTGGAATAATCTATGACCAGACCAATACATGTTATTAGACCCACGGCAGTCAGTCCGTTTATATGTAACCCCGACAATCGAAACATAGCAAGAGTTTCGACGTATACGAAAAAGACAGTCGGGACTATTATCATGGAGGCTATTGGATGAGGAACAAAAATCAGACTTATCAAGAAAATAGAGAGCAAACCTAATCCAGATGTCACGATAATTTCGGTTTTTAAAAGATCCCATAGCTCCCAAGTAAAATAGACTGACCCATATGTGAAAAAATGTGCATCTAGCAATCCTTTATTGAGAACAAATTCTTTAGTCACTTCTTGTTGAGCATTATATGCTTTGATTTCATTTTGTATGTCAAACATTTCTAGATCATCATAAATGATTGTAGTCCTTGATGCAGTCACGGTACCTGTTTCATCTCGAACTATATCATTGACATAGAAAGACTTATATGGTTCCGTGTTCAAAAAGGTATTTAGTTGCTCATTGAATGGTAATGTCTGCAATGAGTCCATATTATTGAGAAACATTTTAAAATCTCGAAGCCAAAAGAACAGTGGAGGAGACGTCACATATGGAATGTCTTCCACAAGTGTATCTACAAATCCACTCATTGCCATTTGGATATTTTCATCTGAAACATCAACATCACGGAAGTATACTCCTGCTGTATTTGTCTTCAAAGATGTTGAATATGATAAGACGTCTTCGAAATATTGTTTGACATAAGAATTTTGAGGATAAACTGCAAGACCATCAAGAGCTGTTTCGATACCAGATGCGATATAAATACTGCCCGCGAATAGTATTGTGAAGGCAATCAAAATGATAATTTTTACTCCAGGTCGAAACATATTCTCAATACATACATCAATAAGACCCGGTCTATCAACTGAATCTGATACCACTGATGTCAATCCGGTTATGTTTTGAGAATTTTTATCCGTTAGATGATCCGGTTCACTTTTGGCAATATAGCAGATGCAGAAATCCTTTCTCCGCTGTTTCATCCTCCTTTCATCAAGAATCATGAGGGCAGAAAAAAACGTGATTTGATACAAAAAATCGATAGAAATAGTAATGGCAGCATAGAGACAAAACCATCTAATACCAGCTGTGGAGTTCATACAACCCAAAAAGTATGTTACAACTGTTGTAAGCGTGGACAACGTAATGCTCATACCGACTGTTTGTATTGTATGTTCAACTTTTTCGATACCAGGTTGATTAAATTCAACTCTCTCGAAGGCGTCCGTTAGAATAAATGTGTCGTCAAGACCAATTCCTAACATCACGTAGGGGAAAATTGCAGTCAAAGGTGTTAAGGGAATGCCGATGGAGAAAAGAAATCCATATCCGGACAATATCGACAAAAAAATGGTTAAGACAGCACCAATTCCAAGTAATCCACGACTCTTTATTCGATCTTTTTTAGAAAGTGTTACAATGCAGACAACTGCCATCACTAAAAAGGAAGCTCCAAAGAGAGGAGCGTCGTTTACGATACCTTGAACAAGTTCTTCGGTCGCACAATCGCGACAGTTGACTGCTATTTCGTAAGGACCTATTTCAGACCATTGGTGACTCAGTTGGTGGAGTGCCTTTACCATATTATCTTCAAATTTGTAGGAATTTGGTCCTTCCGGTAGCTCAAACCCAATATGAAAGGATTTAGCAGATTCTAATTTAAATTCTTGTGCAGCTGTAGAAAGTAGTTCAGGTGCAAAAAGATCCGTTTCAGAAGTTTGACCTTGCTGTACCAATTGTTGAAAAACGAATCCATGCATATCATTCACTGTAACTTGTGGGATGGAATCACCATAAATTTTTTCACGAATGACGAATTTCCCGTCGGAAGTAAGAAAGGATGATAACGCCTCTTTCACATCATAGTTCATATCAAAAATATCTTGGTGGAAAAGAGTTCTATTGTGATTTTTCCAAAATCCAGTTGGAGATTGAATTTCACATAGGAGTTCTGGACAAATTTCGTCATAGCCTTCAAAATTGCGCACTAGGTCAATAACATCGAAAGCTCGATGCATAGCATCGATCGACAAGACGTTCTCTCCCCTTGCATGAAATAAAACCCGAATCCGACCAGGTTGTTTCGGAAACCCGGCTTCCTCATCCAGCCACTCTTTATTCTTCTGATCGATAGACCCAGTAGGATTCCATAGAATACTTTCACTTGTTTCGACAGAAAAATTAGTGGCTAATCCAAGAACGATGAGAAAGAAAGAAATCGTTATTGTCAATGAAATAGTCAGGTTGGGGTAGGTGGCAGACGTTTTGGCTAGGAAAATTAAGGGACGCAGGATGATTCCATGCTTTATTCTATCCATACACTTTGTCCATTTCTCCAAATACGACATTTCCTCATCATTGTTGGATGTCTTCATATCGTCGTAGTCAAAATTTGGATACGATTTTGGATTCATAAATTAATAAGACTCTTTGGTCACATATTCAAAAAACAGCTTAATAACATGGGAATTTGTTACTTGCTATAGAAAAAACTTGTGCATTTTCATCTTTATTGTGGAACTTTTCTATTATGTTTATTGAATTTATTACATCTAAGTATAAATTTGGTACGATTTGATGATAATCATTTGAAAGTCAAATCGATCAATACACATATTGAATATTTAGGAGAGTTAAAATTTCATTTAGTCATTCAAAACTATCATGATAATTTAGCCTTTATTGTGCACTATGTGACATAGTAATAAACTGTTGTAGTGTACGACGTATGTAGGATAGTTATTCATAGTATAGTGTAATAACCTCTCACTCTATTTAAGCAATCTGGTTATCACCCTATATCAGGTTATAGAGCCCTTTAATCGCTCCGAAGCGATCGTTCGAGAGGTCCGCGACTTATCTCGACAAAAACC
>Ga0209092_10004261_pt1 | contig 12023 bp, 14 predicted proteins | sample FraStrMetagenome_FD_187446 | JGI IMG/M metagenome (GOLD analysis project Ga0209092, IMG submission 187446) | Marine eukaryotic phytoplankton communities from Arctic Ocean - Fram Strait ARC3M Metagenome (SPAdes) (version 2) | ecosystem: Environmental > Aquatic > Marine > Oceanic | place: Fram... | reverse complement strand
CCCCAAAACCCCAAAACCCCAAAACCCCATAAAGGGGTGAAATTATGTAAGATGTGAAACTTGTTGTCAGAATTCAAAATGCGGAAGTCAGAGGATTGTTTCGTAGGCCAATAATGGATTACACATATGTATCTGAATGTGGTCTGTTCGGACTAAGTGATCAAATCAAGTAGTGGTGTTATCTTGTTGATGACTTTTTCGTTCAAGTGAAGAATAGTGCTTCTCAATTTCATTGTAGGACCTCGATGGCGGTGGTGATTAGTTCATCGATAGCGCTTAGATTTTGCGGCCCATATATGAGGTCTCAGTTCCATATCAACTTGCGGTGAATTATTGTCACTGTTGATTTCTATGTGGCTATGATTACTGCAAAGATGATCAAGCAAACTTATCCGATGAAGTAATCCTAGCCACATAGAAATCAACAGTGACAAATCTGTTGCAGATGGAGAGGTGAACGTAGTTTGGAAGATCCATAAAATTAATTACTTACTAAATTTTGGCAGTAATTAATTCAACTAAAAGTGTACCTATGACCAGGCAAATTTTCAGTAAACTCAATTATTTTTTTGTCGACTTTTTTAACTCAGCGGAATTCATGAGGATATTTGGTTGCTAGAATTACCTTGGAAATTTTTGGCTGTCCTGACAGTGATCTGACCGTTCTCAAATATTTTTTACTTTCAGGTCCCAAAAGTCACAAACTAACGTTCCCGACCCCCACTAACCCCAATAGAGGGTTCTTTGTGACTCTAGGACCGGTCTTTCGATGATTCGATTTTACGTCGAAAAATCACAAAACCGACGTAAAACAATTTCTGGTCGAAAGTGACCTTACGTCGAAAAAGTGACTTTTCGACGTAAAATCGAGTCATCGAAAAACCGGTCCTAGAGTCACAAAGAACCCTCCTTTGGAGTTAGTGGAGGTCAGGAACTTTAGTTTGAGACTTTTGGGACCTAGAAGTGAAACATCTCTGAGAACAAGAAAAATCGAAAATTGTTCTGGAAAATTCTGGTGAAAAAATAACCATCCTTTGGCAAGTGCATTAATTTGCATTCTGAACCTCTTTTAAGGCGCGTTTAAATTTTGTTAGTATTTATATAAATTAGAATGTTATCAAATAAGACGCTCGTTTAAACGCCAGTGACGCAAACACGACAGGAGATCTTGAAAGAGACATCACCATCAGTAAAGACACACCCAAAACCGACAAATAAAAAGATTAAGTCTACTTCAAAGTTTGAGTGTGATGGAGGTGCCAATGATTATAACCTCACGGTGCGGACGGTTTCCGAACTTTTGACCAAGAACAACATGTACCCCTACAAATCTCCAACAAAAGACGAGTCCGAAGAAAAGGTCTATTATAAGAAGCTCTACTTTGAATCTCTAAAGGTCAACACTGGACTTAAAATAACCGTGTAGGAGCTCTATGATGAATACACTGAACTTAAAGCAACAAAAGAGAAGCTCGGTGGGATCCCATAGACTAACATTGGTGATATGCTCAGCAAGTGGAGTACTCCACCCAGAAAAAAGAAAAGCGCGCACAGCTCTCCTATTGGCAAGAAAGGCGCGTTTGAAAAAATGGACGAATTCGACTGCATGGACCCAAATACGATAGATTAAAAGGCTCAGAGCGCGTACGTACGCGAATGCAACTAAATCCACGTGCGACTTAACAACATGCACGACAAAGTCAAGGGACACATCAAGGAAGTCCTGTGCGACCATAAACCCAAAACCGTCAGGAATTCCCTTTATGTACTCGATTTAGCCGTCTGCCAGTACCAAACCTACTAGTGTAAGAGATTCAACAACCTATTAAACACCCCAGGTCAATCAACGCCCACCTGACACAGTCCTGCACTTTTACGCAACAATAGTTCCCGAAGCTCAAAAACGGCAAGGTGTTTTGCTATTTTGAAGGAAATACCTTTTAAACAACTTTTGAACTGCTGAAGCACTACGCCACGGACCACGCAGGGGATCACCTCATTGGAAACAACATTTTTGCACCTTTTGGTCTGAATTGGTATTATCTGTGTCACTAGTATAGAAAAGAGATGCAAAAGCACCGCGAGAAGCAGATATATGACCACACACGCGTGTAGAAGAAACGCGACAGTAAATAGGAGAAGGTTGTAGAAGCAAAAAGGCTGAAAGCTGAAAAGGAGGCCGCCATAAAGAAAGTGGCGGCCACCACATACATCCGCACTTCAACCACAGAAGAGCTTAAGGTGTTTCAAACGAAAGATTACGACTAGTACTTCCCTGAAGAGCTCCAGAAGTACAATTAAGTTTATTCGGATTTGGATTTGGATACACCAAAAAAAAGATCTAACAAAAAAGGAAAGTGAACATGAATGAAACTGCTAGGTGGTTTTCCCTGCATGGACGAGTCGAACTTCTACAGAAAGTCTACTCCTGATCATGATATGAAATGGAAAAGATTAATCCTTAAAAATGAACACTTATGAACGCAAAGCAGACGCTTGTGACTATATTACATTGTTTACAACTTATGAGACCTAGGTCAATGAATTCAATTTAGCGGTTCTGTGAAACGCGTACACCATAATAATGTGTTTTGTCATTTCAATTATCCAATCGCATTTACATTTCTAAGGTTTCTCTATAAAATATCTTACTCGTCGCGGAAATAAAATCGGTAATTTAATTGGACTGTCTGTTGAAAATAAAAAAGCGGCATGCAATCTTAGTAAAAACTCGAAATACTTATATCCGGATAACTTCATAATTAAAGATCGGGTTCACCTATTGGGGAAGGAGAAAAACCAAGAGCAAAACCAAAAGAAAAACGAACCCCATGGACATTAAGGGTAGTCACACACTACTGGCGAAGTCAGATTTCCAGTTCGAGTGGAGTTGTAGCAAAACTCACTGCAAGTCGTGGAGTTCGTGGAGTTTGCGTAGGTCATGTGGATGATGCATGGATCCTGGTCGGGGCACAGCTTCGGGGTGGGGCATGGCTACGGGGTGGGGCATGTATTCTGGGCGGAAACATCGGGGGATGAAGGTAAAGTGACATTTAGATAAACGTCCTTTAGTAATCCGGTATACTGAAGAGTACTACCAAACATCTAAAACACAGCCCACACCAAACACGCAACCAATATCATGACAAGAAAAGTGACGCAGGCGCCGCAATTTCCTAGTCTGAAATAGAATTTTGGGAGAAATGTAAAATTCGGCCACTCCATCCATACATTCACTGCACCCGCTTAATTCTACGTACTCTATACACTCTGATCAGTATCTTAAGTACGAGGTGCCCTAACTACATTATTCAACTCCATTTACTCTTGAATCTGCCTTTCGACTCGGACTTGCAGATATTTTTCGGTATTCTCGCGCATCTCATCACTCATTTTGCAAATTAATTTGTTATGTAAAATTTATAACATCAATAAAACTGAACAGTGTTCTTGTAAACTAAAACACTGTTCTTGCCATGCTAAAGGGCTCGAAGATCCTACAACAAAATTAGATAAGTGAACAACTTACATTTGGTCTGATGTCTACGCTCATTGACGAAATTGTACTTTCTACATATCGGGGAGGCACCCTAAACCTAATGTTTGGATACCGAAGCCGGTGCCGACCTCGTACCAAACGGAACATGAGCCGCCTGAGACCCCTGAGACCGCGAGGAACAAATCAGTAATTCGTTCGAGGGGGGGCCGATGTGGCTGTGCTCACGAGGAATCATAATACTAGGCGATTAACTCGAACGTTTTTATCCAATCGAGCCCATCGGAGTAGGTGGGGGGAGGCGACTCTTGATGGGGGTATTCGAAGACCGGGCATACGAAGTAGTGCGTGCCGGGGTCTTGATGGGGGTAGCCAAAGACCGGGCACACGAAGTAGTGCGTGCCGCGGTCTCGTTGCGTGGAGCAGGTTTACCATCGCAACAAAGCAGTGCAAAAACCACAAGGATAATCGTACTAAAAAGTACTGAACACTACTGGAACGTGACGTACCCTCCAACAGAATCATTATCTGCCAGTCGGTCAATGTTACGCGAATGGCCTTCAGGGCTGAAGTGGCGACACGATTCAACCGACATTATCTTTTGATTGGTTTTGAACCAACTGAGAAACAATGCCGCCAGAACTACAAGTAGCACACTGGAGCATACGTTTGATTGCTAAGAGTCTGTGAGCATCAAGTTTAAGTAATAATTAATTGTTCTGGATACTAAAATATAATGGTTCAAAGACTGATCGGATTTGTGGTCGTTGTGCTGGAATTTCTTTTGCAAATTGTGAGATACATGGTGCTTGAATTTATTTTGCCATGTCTCTCAAAGCTTTTAAAGATCGTTTTCAATGTTTGCAAGTGGTTCGCTGTGTGGATGATTAGAAAGGCAATCAATTTCAATTGTTACCTCATTGGACAAAGTGAAACTAAAGTTCTTGTGACTCATGGAATCAAAACGATCAAGTTCACTTTCGTAAAACTTATTCAATGCATTGTAAGAAATTCCATCGGTTTTATTATCGTCCTCGGCTATTTCTTCGGCTACATCTTTATGAGCATGTTGATCAAATTCGGATGTCTTATCAAACGGCGACGCATTTGAAGTGATGTTTATACAATTAGGTACATACAAGATTGTTTTCTTACAGCAACCAATACACCTATACATCATACCGATGATGATGATAATACAGCGATGCATAATACCAATGAAATCTGGGCTTTGTTTGCCAATGCTTTCAAATATTTACACAACTGGAAACGTGAGAGCCAAATTCTACACTATAGTGTACAGCATGTTGATATCTTATTTGTTGGCGTTTTATTAATCGAAAATCTTGTTGTTTACATTGTTTCTGATGTTGTCGCTATTACAATGTGTGTGTATGATGCCTTACTCACTAAAATCTTTGAGCAAAGCTTATTATTCATTGTGTTTTTTTATTTACTTATTCCTGTAATAATTCAACAGCGACTGCTTTCTTTTACGATCCTTCCTTTCTTCATTCCAAAATTTGTACTCATTTTTTGTCTCAACTTAATCTTGCTGATTTTGCACATCTATTTTATAATCCATTAGGTTTAACTAATAACACTCGTAAACAAATGCCTCCCAAAGCTCAAAAGAAGTTCGATGTCTCCTCTGATGAACAGGAACATGAACACCCAGTGCAGAAACGCTCTAAGTTGGAGTTCTCCCAGAACTTTGACAAGCTAATGAACGAAAGAAGAGGGTACCGAACCAACGGAAACAATACCCACCCCAACGCCAACGAAAGCCCAATTTACGCTGGATACGGCGTTCAAAGACTAGATGCCTTCGGCGACCAAGGCGGTGCCCATAAAGTCAAACAGTCTGACATCGACGGAAACAAAATTTTGATTCCGTATCAGATAAACGAGAACGCGAAGGAACCGATCCAAGATCTTGGTTTTGTGCCGAAACATCTCAATGATTATGTGCCTTGCTCCCAGACCATTATAAACGGCGTTATGATGACATTCATGGCCGGCGGATGTGGTTGTTTCGTTGTCGTTTCTGCTGCCGTCATCATCATTGCGCTTGTGTACATTTTCCTGAGGCATGTTATCTGGTAAGTGCCTGATTATATCTTTCGCTCCGTGTGTCCCGGTTTTATCATGCGTCGATTCGACTAAGCTTGGCCTTTTTTCGCCTTCTTGATGAACGCACATATGCGGACGCAACTGTGGACTCTGATTAACGGAGTCGTAGCACATGACAATGTGGCTGCGACAGGTCTGTAGTTGGAAAAGTGCGTCGTAGGGCACGATCAGTTTAACCTTTCAAAGTGCTTGAATTCTATCTGGGGCATAATTGAGGCAGGGGAATGGACGAAAGCAGTTGAACCTCCTCTTTGACATTTCGGAGCACAATAATGGATGCAAGCCGTCGAGGTTGTGGACGCTGTTGCTGTTTGATATTTCCCTCATATATTGAGCTTTCTGCTTCTCTTCTATTATGCCTGTATCCTAAATCAAGATTTCACTTAATCCAGCTATCAAAATTTACTACTATAATGAATTTCTCTAATCCGCGTTTTTTTGTTGCTACTGTTGTTGCGGTTATATGCGCATTCGCTAATATTTTTGTTTAGGTCGGCCACCTTTAAAGGTAATCAGCGAAATCAGTGCCTCTTGAAGTTTTCAATGCACTATGTCCCACTATCAAGCACACCGATATTTTGTAGGCCAAGACAAAATAGGCTATGGAAAGATAGATGGAAGAGTTTTTAGCCGGATTTGGTCATCACTGGGCGGGATTGATATTTGTATCTTCAATGACAGTCATTATTGCTGTTTACTACATTACTTTGCATGAATAGAAAGCTATTTCCCAAGGATTTTTGGGATGCAAGACTGTTGTTTATACCTCTAAGATGGAATATGATTCCGGGTTGAATAAAGCGACGGCACATAATCAATCAATTCGTTTGACATGTGCGATATGAAGATAGATTAGATGTTAATTTTACTGCGGCTAAACCTGTTACATTATTAATCTATTTGTCTACTCTATCAATGTAAGTGGATAAAGTCAGTCTGAGAATGTAGCGAAACCCTCAAGCTGATCGTCAAGTCACAAACGTGCAGTTGAGGGTGGATAATTTGGGAGATTTGGATGACTAGCATGCCCATGCCGAGCGTATTGGATGTAGTTTAAAGGAACTTTGCAAGACAATCATGCTGGGTTTGTTTGTATTTGCTTCCACTACGGCGATTCTGTCTGCTTGGGATATTTCTTCACAGAACAAGATTGCCCTCCGTATATTGGAAACGGATCACAATACTACTATGAACAACGTAGCTAGTCTAGGTAAAGTCAATGCCGATCACTTTATCGGGGTTTCTTCTAACTTCACATACATAAGAAGGCAGCTTGATGAGCTCCAACGCTCATTTGTGATGTTTGAGAAGTAACAAGCTCGCCACGTTTAAAAGTTTTGCATGCGACACTGTCCTTTCTCTACCCCCAAGAATGGACATGGATCCACAAAAAAGCCGCAGAAGTCATCTTGGTATACTTATGTGCCATTTTTGTATCTGAATCCGCAATCTTCTGTGTGAAGCCCTTGTAACGACCAAAACCACGGGCGTGATGTTGTTTTTGAGTTTTTAAAGCTCTAAATTAAGATCTATGGAATCCCAGTTGATATTCTAAATTTTATCACATCTTTAACCGACGTAATCCCATCTAAATCTTTGGAGTGCATGCCTTTTATAATCTAATATCATCTCCTTTGTAATCATGTGTAAGCTCGTCTGGAACTTCTTCATCGGCTTCGTTGTCTGTCTCGCAATCGCCACTGTGTTCTCTTTAACCCTTACCGAAGACCAGTTCGTCAGACACCATCATTATTTGATGGAGTAATTCGCCTACTCCAAACAAGCCACTGTTAGTTTTTTTGAGATTAAGACCGCTGGTTGGTATACTAGTGACAGAATTTCAGCAAAGTACTGGCAGGTGTATAAATGCATCCTGGACGATGAATGATTGGCTCTAAATTAGTTAATATTTCGTAAATCAATTTATCTGTATAATTGTTATTTTCAACTTAGTCATGGTCCAGAGTTCTTAGCCCACAACCGTATAGTATTGGAACTTAACGGGAAATGCAACTCCAGCCGCCTGTCTCGATATTCAGGATAAGTCATAAAATAGACAAACCCAAATCCTGAACAACGAGAACTTTGAATCGAGTCGTTTCTTGTATAAGTACCGGCCATAAACAAGGGAATCCGCTATCGATCTTTGTTGCGGAGCAGGTCGTATGATTCCTATCTTGAAACAAATGTATACCTATGTTGACATCATGGATATTGCCCCTAATTAACTTAAAGCAGCTTAGAAATATGATCCTAGGTATTCTTGTGAGAGCAGCCTACAAGATTTCAAGTTTCAAGATACATATGATTGTATTTGGCTTGCATATGGTCTCAGTTACTGGCCTGGCAAAGATGAAAAAGCGCTAATTACGTTTTTGAAGAGTGCGAAAGATCACCTTAAACCCGGCGGAATGATGTTTCTCAGAGAATCTGCCTATACTACTCCATTATAAAAGGCCAAGGGGGATAACTGTGGAGACGAGTATAAACGGGGTCAGTATCATACGTTAGCCTTTATCAATAGGGTCTTTAAGGAAAGCGGATTCAGTCAACGTTACGCTGTTAGAGTTGACTAGGATTTTGAAGATGTGTGGTAATGGGTATGGACGAAAAAGGCGAATACTCGCTCATCGGCTTCCTACTGAATCTGCCTGGGTTTCTGATGGCTTCCAATTAATTTTCCAACGCTCTATTAACTTTTCTATTGTATCACTTGTATCTTAAATTTCTTATGTTTCTCGATCTCTCAATGGCTTAGGAAGGATCTTACGTTTTCACTGTCTCAAAAGCATTTATTGTGGAGATGCTTTTCAAGTTTTTGTGCTGGTGTTTCATCCTAACGTTTGCTATATTGATCATTTTTTTTATCTTCGGCGTCTCTTAGATAAAAGTGGTCTGGAAATCCACGGTCCCTGCAAGATGGTGGGTGTGTTTATACCCACGACAGTGTCAATTCTGCCACGTTCAAGGCCATCATCATACGTAATGTCCAAAGGTGCAAATTGTGCGTGAAGCATTGAAGGATCGTATTCATTAGAGTTGTGTGGATCGCGTGATTGAACAATTGATTAACGGTGTGTTGTATATACGGTGAAATTTATGAGTACGCCTGTCACTCACTTTTTTGCTAAATTTCTAAATGTTTTCCGCCCACTTTCCATTAATTTTATCACTTTCCATAAGATTTCCAGAAATTTTCCACTTTTCACGCTGACTTTGCCAAAATTGCAGATCAGAATCGAGCGAGTTTTGGCCCAGATTCTTTAACGAGATTGACGGAAGGATATTAAGGGTAGTAGGTAAGAGATGTTTAAGAGAGGGTAAGCGAGGACAAGAAACGGGAGATAGGATACATGGCGGCCCATGAAGAGGGCGAGCATGAGTATGCAAGGAGATTATATGACTCAGAATCACTGAAAGTAGGTTGAAAATTAAGATTTATGAGAATATGGTATTGATCAGATTATGCAATTATGTTAAGTTAAGTACGGCCCTCCAGACTTGTTTATTTTAAGTTTGACTGGCACACGGCTTTGGTGATATTTGTTGATAGCAACTACGACTAGCAAATGATCTGTGTTTTGAGTGTCCATGTCGAGTATCTTTTGCAATCTGAACTCTAGAAACGTGTTGAAGACAAATCTGATTGGCAAGCAATCTCGGTATGGTGTTTGATAGTCAATTATGACAAGTGCATGGAAGTTTTTCTCGTTTTTCACAGGCCTTGCTGACTAGGAACTTTTCAGCTTCGGAGCGCCTGAAAATACTTATTCAACGAGGCTCGTTTGACTGTAAATTATGAGTTGAGCTTGCACACCGGAGTGCACACCGCACACCGGAGGCCCAATCACCGCACACCGGAGGCAAAATCGAATGCACATCGCACACCGGAGGCACAACACCGCACACCGGAGGCACACCGCGTAATCATCGTCACTCAGATCGTGATGACGTTCTTTCTGGAATCTTTGGGACTGACTGAAGTGAGATTCAGTCTATCAAGCTTGGAGATCATACCGGGGGAAGCATTGCTGTTGCCAAGAAGCGTTCGAGAATTGCTTCTCAACGACTTCATCTTGTCGGAGGGTGGACTCAAGGAGCGAGTATCGATCAACATTGCCTGCATGTCATTGTCATCGATCTTGGAGGTCCTCTCTTCGTTCTGTGTGCGCATGAGGCTGAAGCGTTGGGCGGATGGACTCTCTTCCAGCTCGAGGAATTCTATCCGATCCTTCTGCAGCGCATCGAGCTTGGAGGCAAGGTCGGACAAGTGCTGTCTCTTCTTTGAGATCTACTGATCAAAGGCGAACTCTCTATCCACATGGTTCCGGGGCCGCTTGCGTAGTTACTGCTTCGTAAGTGGAGGGAGGCCAGCGAAAAAGCTTGCCTTTATCTGTCCCGGTTGCTTCGAAATAGCGGGCCTCAATTTCTTTGGCTGGGGCTTATAGGCCTTACCGAAGAATGGGCATTCGATGCCTCGGTGATGAAGGGTGGACAGTACTTGCAAAAGCCACGCGGCGTCTGCTGATCGGTCCTTCAGATGCTGTATGAGTACAGCCATCTTTTCTCGTTCCTTTATGGGGCATGCCTTGCTATTCGATAGGGCAAGAGTAAGGTTGGCTACGGCTTCGGACGTCAGTTCTGCAAGAGCTGGCGGCGTGGGGCAGTTCCTCAGTCTAATATCCTAGACTTTGAACACGAAGCACCGCTCGGCGGCCACTTCGTGGAGGAATTCACTGGTGCAGACTTTGGCTTGTAGTCGCGGAAGGTGATGTGAGTTGCGCAGGCAGGTCTCGTGAAGGACTGACTTGCAGCCCGAAATTTGACTTTGGAGGTCTTCTGGAATGCCCTCCAGTGTTGACTTCATTTTCGTGTCGTTTGAGTTACTGATCATTCAGTAGAAGGATACAGGTATTGATTTAATTAGATTATAACCGAACTCATCACTTTCTTCGGGGTTTTTAAGTTGATTTACCCCTTAGAGGGGTTCGTAATACTAATTGCTAACTTCAAACTTAATCAGTAAAGTTAATAATCAGTTAAAGTCTTATGTGGATATTATCGGTATTTTTGGCGCTCACTCTTGTGCTCATTACTGAAGGCATCCAGACATGCGAGACGATGTACGAGTGTACAGATGACGTTTTTTCTGCCCACCGTCCTCAGGACAACAAGGCTCGGGACTTCAAAGCAAGCCTTGCCCTGTCGCTGGTGAGAGAGACGCTGAGAGGTAGTGATGAGCAAGAGAAGGCTCAGTTTGTCAGAGACTTGAACAGAATTATGCTTTCTGAGGTCTCGGCTACTGCTGAAGAAGAAGTGGTTTCGATGGACAGTTCAGACGAAGGAAAGATCGATGAAGTCATCAAACGAAATGATAGGATCCTCATCAAGCGCATATATGGGCTTCAGAGGGTCTATCTTGGCAAAGTCGAAGATTTTTAATCTTTCTCGACGAACCTCACTGAAAATGAGAAGAAGGCTGAGGAAAAGTATTCTATCTATCTGGAGGCAATCAAAGGTGTCAGAGGTGAGAACAACACTTAATTTCTCGCAAAAGAAGTCAATGAAATCTTGGCTCACACTGATAAGTTCTCATTCAATGCGAGCAGACTCGTTCAGAAAGGCGTCTTGATTTGGCAGAAAAAACTCGAGCGGATCTTCACAGCCGGAAGGAATGCTCTTGAGAACTAAGCTACCCTCACTAAAGAAACTGAGAACATCTTCACTAATTCTTACTAAACGGACGATTTCACTGAATTTGAGTCAGAGATTGGAACAATCAAATCCTTCAAGCTTGACAGTTATTATTCTGATGGCTAGCAACTTCAGTACGGGATCTAAGTGTTGTTCGAGGATGGATAGACTGATGTGAAATTTGGCCTTCGAAGCTCTTCTGCGGTACCTCTGATGATACCCAAACTCCTGCATACTCTGAGAATTGTACCCTCAAAAGCCGGCCATGGGATCCATACGTTGGAAATGTCAGGAAAGAACGAGCAATCTTCTACTGGAGAAAAATCTACTTCAAAAGGTGAAGAGAAAAATGTCTCTATTAACGATGGAGAGTTTATTTGTGGATTCAAGGGACGACTGAGAACTTCTGACAAGCTTATGCTCTAGCTTGATATTGTTCTCTGCTATATAGATTGATTGTATATATATGAAATTATTAATCAACTACAATTCTGATCATTTTTGGGGTTCTGCTTTTTGTGGAGGGTGGCTGCGGGACCCCATCCTCCCTTCGGTCTGCTCAGCCCGGGGGGGCTTTTACACCGGACCGAAGGGAGGATGGGGTTCTGCTTTTTGTGGAGGGTGGCTGCGGGAGGGTGCTATGCACCCTTATTTATTTCATAGTGTACTAAGCGTCATTTGGGGTTTTGGGGTTTTGGGG
>Ga0209092_10004260_pt1 | contig 12025 bp, 11 predicted proteins | sample FraStrMetagenome_FD_187446 | JGI IMG/M metagenome (GOLD analysis project Ga0209092, IMG submission 187446) | Marine eukaryotic phytoplankton communities from Arctic Ocean - Fram Strait ARC3M Metagenome (SPAdes) (version 2) | ecosystem: Environmental > Aquatic > Marine > Oceanic | place: Fram... | reverse complement strand
TAATAGAAAAATTATTTTTTGTCTACTACCAGGAACTGGCATCATACTCGTCGAAGGATAATCTGGGGGGTCCACAGCCGTTCTTTTTTACCAGACTACTATGATAGAAAGACTAGACCTTCTGATACAACAATATACAATGATAACATGGCTTGCGTGTTGTGGTCCAAAAACACCACAACTAAAGGTTTCTTAAGACATCTACAAATACGAGGAAACGCAATCAGAGAAGCCAAATTCATCACAATTGAACACATTTGTGGCAAAATTCAATCCAGCCGATATGTTCACAAAAGAAGATAAAGACCAGGACCATTTCCAACGCCTCCGAGACACAATAGTAGTACCGCCAGATCCACGTATCCCAATAACAGAGGAACCAATGCAGTTACAAGCAGACAATTTCCATGGTGAAATGGGATCGACAAACATTCGGCAAAATCAAAAAGAACACATCGAATCAAATACGAAGCCTTTTTCCAAAAACATTTCAGTACCAACATCTCAAACCAACCGACAAACAAGCAGGCTCAAAGAGAATGCATTCAACATTAAGACAACGATTGAACAACAGCAATCAAAAAATGATCTGACGCACAATCGAAATCAAAACGTGAATGCCAAGTTCAATGACATCTTTACCTCTATCAAACGAAAGCTCATCAACAAATCAACAAAAACAAGCGAAACCACTTCAACAAAACAACACAAATCACTTATCTGAAAACTCAAGGCATGTGTCGTTCGATGACTCCAAAAATGAGATCAAAATATTTCGTGAACATGAATATGAATATGAAGTTACCTTTCCCAGTAACGATACTGGCTTAAACCTTCTATCCTCAAATTTGGAACACAACTAAATTCTAAAAAGATCCAAAATTTCACAAATTATTTCTTAACCAATAGTGTAGCGGAAGGGGGGTGTTGTACGTACTACGTACAAACGATCCCTCTAGAGACTGGCGGAAATTTACTGATAATACAAAAACCTGGGCAAACTTCAAGTCTCATTTCACTGAAGCTCACCTAGATTTTCGTACAACTCAACAACAGAGTCCCTATGCCTCTGCCAACGCCGCCGTGTAGGTCCAAGAGACCCAAAACTCCCCTTCTACGCACCAAATTGAAACAGCTACAGCCTTAGCAAACCTAGCTACAGCGACGGCAGCAGACCGTTCTGCATTAGCAGCCCTCACTACTACTAATGAACACCTAACAAAGCAATTAACAGGTGTCACAGAGCAACTTTCACTTGTGTTATCGAAAATCAACCTCCTTGAAACATCCCTCAACAGTGTCAGATGTGTTCCTCTACCTTCCCAACCTCAACCTGGCGACAAACCACCAAGGAACTATTGCTGGACACATGGCTTTCGAGTTAGTCGCCATCACAACAGCACAAACTGTAGAACCCCTAATGATGGCCACAAACGCGAAACTACGGCTACAAACAGGATGGGTGGTTCCACTGTTGGCATGAATTCGACCTGACAAATGCTTGCATGTAATAACTTTAAAACGAACATAAAAAATAACCACTGTTTTTTAACAACATTATCTTCACCTTCGTTAAATGATTACATGCAAACGAAAGCAATAGCAGACACTGGATGCACTGGTCATTATATTAATGAAAAAACACCTCAAACTCCAGTACATGTACCAACCCATTCTCTCCCAACTGTCAAACTTCCTGATGGTTCCACAATCTCAGCAACCCATGCTGCCGAACTCCCTTTGCCAAATGTTCTCTCCAAACAAGCAACTTTGGCCTATTCTTTTCCAACCATGTCTAATCCTCTCATATCTATTGGCCAACTGTGCGACGATGGATGCACGGCAATTTTCACCGCCTCCAAATGCTACGTCGTGAAAGAAAACGCTTTAGACACCTCCTCGCTTGAATCTCTATCTATTCTACAAGGCGATCGCAACTGTGCAACAAATCTGTGGTATTTTAATTTAAATTCTTCGTCCATTCCGAAAATCCAAAATAATGCAAATACAACAGTTTATGAGATGAAAAAACAAGACCTCATTGAATTCCACCACAAAGCGTGTTTCAGTCCAGTCAAAGATACATGGCTCAAAGCAATCAAACATGGATTCTTTGAATCATGGCCAGGCCTCTCATACACAGATGTGAATAAGCACCTCCAATTACAACCTGCAACCGCAAAAGGACACCTCAGACAGAAAAGACAAAACTACCGTTCAACAAAACCTGAAGTAAAGAATAAATTTGAAATGACTGTATCTCCAAATACACGACAAAATGACGTCTTCATCAAACCAGTTGAAGCAACCAAACAGGAGCTTTCCCGGTCACCTCTAGCAAAGGTAATAAATACATCATGGTAGCCTACCGTTTCAACTCCAACTCCATCTTAGTGGAACCAATACCATCAAGGAGCCAAACACATCTAATGAAAGCTTTCCAAAACATTTTTGAAAAATTGAATGAAGCAGGACACAAACCCCAAATGGTGCGACTAGATAATGAAGCGACACAAGTCCTGAAAGCTTATTTTGAAAAAGAAAACCTCTCATACCAATTAGTACCACCCAACAATCATCGCCGTAATTATGAAGAGAAAGCGATAGGAACATTTAAAGATCACTTCATCTCTGGTCTATGCAGCCTTGGCCCCCAATTTCCATTACACCTTTGGTGTCGTCTTCTACCACACGCCCAGGATACGTTAAATCTTCTCCGACCGTCACATATTGATCCACAGAAATCTGCCTTTGAAATCCTCCGTGGAAAATTGCACTATAATAAAACCCCCATCCTCCCGCCAGGAATGAGAATCCTCATCCATGGAAAACCTCATCAACGTTCTTCATGGGCACCGAGAGGACTTGATGGATGGTACCTCGGTCCTTCCAAAAAGCACTATCAATGTCACCGCGTTTTTTGCTCCAAAACCAACAGTGAGCGCATCACCGACACCATGGCTATTTTTCACAAACACAACACTCCAACCGTTTCCATCCAAGAGGCGGCAGTTATAGCTACGGAAAACCTCAAGGAAATAATGAAAAAAACCACTAACATCGGCGAGGCACAATTGCAAGCACTACAAGACCTTGCAAAAAATTTCCAAGCAACCTCAAAAATAAGCGATACCAGATCAGCTCCTTTATTACCCCAACACCAACCAATCACAATGCCAAATCGACCAAACTCCTCCATACTCCCTCCTACTGATAATGTTCAAGCACCGAGGGTACAACAGTCCCATCAAAACCCTGTTTCACAACCGAGGGTGCAACCCCGAAGAAACCAAGTTGCACAACCAATTATCAACGCCCCAATAATACTACCAAATACACCCCAACAAATCACTGTACACCCACCTCCTTTCCAAAATCAACAACCTCACCAACATTCTTATAATCTAAGAAAACATCGTCGACCAAATCCCCAAAATGCAAACCCTTGCTTACAAATAGCAACACCATACGAATGCAATGCTGTATACGATACTGATGCTGGCAAAATGCTGGAATTCAGACACCTGGTTAAAAAATATCCAGAAATCTGGATACCTAGTATGGCGAACGAATTTGGCCGCCTCATGCAAGGCGTTGGCGACCGCATGAAATCAGGGTCCAACACAATGAAGTTTGTGGCCCATAATGCCATCCCAAAAAATAAAACCGTCACTTACGCATGTATTGTGTGCGACTATAGACCCCTGAAATCAGAGCCAAACCGCACAAGGTTAACTGTTGGTGGAGACCGTCTAACATGTTCCCATGCCACAAGCACAGATGCTGCAGACCTCATCCTCATCAAACTTTTCTTCAACAGTGTCTTGTCCACACCACAGGCAAGATTCATCACGACAGACATCAAAGATTTTTTTCTAGCGAATAATCCTTCGCTATCTCCAGAATTTATGCGCATCCGTATTGAATTTGTTCCCCCAGAAATAATCACCCAATAGAATCTCCAACCCCTCATCCACAATGGATGGCTCTATATAGAAATTATGAAAGGGATGTACGGTCTCAAACAAGCTAGCTATCTTGCCAATGCCAATCTCACCAAACATCTACATCACTATCTACCGTTACTGCATATGCTTCTTTTTCTTTCCATAAGAGATGATTTTTTGATATGTTATTGATTTTGATGTAAGATAAATCTTTACTTGGTGAGGGACTCAGCTTATAGATCGACTTTCTTTGTCCTTTGCAATATTCAAAAATTGTAGTCATATCTTCCACCATCCTATATTTAAAGCATCTACTGTGAAGAAGAGCTCCCAATTTGGACGCCGAAGGATATTCATTGCAAAATTTCTGAAGAGCATAAGTCCATGTTTCTTTGAAAACCTTTGGGAGTATCATTACTGGAAATTTGTCATCATGGTACAATTCTTTGAACATATTCAAAATATTTTTCTTCATCCTTTTTCCATTTGATTCATAGAGTTCGCCCACAATATAGACTTTGCAATATAATCTACATGTGTTTATGGTAGACCTTGTAGCATCTGATATGTCCCACTTCATAACGGTTTCCATTATGTTTATATCATTTTCATATAGCAGAGGGGGAGTCCAGGTAGAGTGCATGCGAAATGAACCTGAAATTGAGCTTACAAAGCGCCATACTTCTTTTAGCCAAGAATGAGATAGGAGATTTTGGAATTTTGAAAATGGGAGAGAAAGGATTGGTTGACTGACTCCTATTTCTTGTTGTGCTGTGGCCAATGTAATAATTATAAGATCCCCTGTTGTATCCTTTTTTCGAACATGGCCCAGCATCATTTGCACTTTGTGATAGCCCTGTAATGTGTACAGATTTGGTAGAGCAAATCCTCCGTACAGAATGGGACCGTGAACAACTTCTCTGTTAACACTTCGAACCACACCCATTTTGTTGAGGAGGGTGGACATAGCAGGTACTAGTAAAGATTTACATTGTTGTTCCGATAGCACACCGGCCCCTAGCAGATATTGTAAAGCTGGTACCAGGCCCAATTTGAAACTGTTTTGGACATCAAAACGGTTTAGATATCCACTTTTAACTCTTTGACCCCACAATTGAGATAATTTATATAACACTTCGTACTGCATTTTTGTGTTTCCATCTGGAGCATTGTAGGCGCCCAACATTTTCCTGGCTACGTCTGGATTCAAAATTTTTATAGTATCTTTGTTTCCTTAAAACGTCTGATCTAATTGAATATCATCATATTTGTCAGCTGTATTTATCATCTTCCGTTTTCCTAATTTCCAACCAAATTCTAATATGTTTATTCCGCATTTATCCAGTGCAAGTTTGCCACCACTAGTAAATAAGAGCCTTGAATAATACTGAACATTTATTTGTATCTGATCATAAATGGTTTGTAATAGAGGAACTGCACATGTTGGAGACGGGTGGAAAGTGTATAGCCCATCGGAGGTAAGACCTCCATTCACATCGTCAACGAATGCATCAAAACTCCTGTCTGAATAAAATCGTCGATTTGGATGAGTGAGTTTCATCCCTGGTGTATTCTGTTCCATCACCGTACTAATAAGATCAATTATGGCCCCCCAATTGGGAGGGGGCCACCCAGTTCCTTGCCCTGTACCATACAGGTACGACTCAATGCATGATCCGTACTTAAACTTAGATATTCCTTTGGAGGTCTTGATATAGTAAGTGGCTTGCTCTAGCCATTTACACATAAATCTTGTCAATGCCTTGGGCAGTCCTAGTCTGATAAGTGCATAGGAAAGGACTACATGAATCATTCTATCATAACATGCTTTAGCATCGTTATCCACAATGGCCGCAGGTTCAGTGTAGTATCTAACAATATCTAGTGTAAGGACTTTGTTGAGTGTTGCTGATTGTCCTTGTATCCCTTTTTTTGAACCATATTGATTCGAATGCCATGCATTATTTTGTTCGTTATGGCGCATAAACTGTCTTCCCCAAATGTATCTAAGTACAAAGTTCATATCTGACTCTAGAAGATGGATAGTACGGAACTTATGTATATTTGGGTAACCATGCATTTTTTCCATAAGGATGGATACCACCTTTCTCCATCGTCAATCAGTTTTAACACTCAATTTATTAAGACCTTCCCGTCAAAATCCTACTATCTCGGCATACACAGCGTTGAATGGAAAATTCAATTATGATGCTACTCCTTTGGCACCACCAGGTTGTAAGATCATTGCTTTTGAGTTAGAACATTATAGATTCTACAAAGTGTATCATGTACCCAAAACCCGAGCAGAGAGAATTAGTGATACAGTTTCCTTTCATCCACATCTCTGTGAAACTCCAGTCTTGTAACCAATTGAACAAGCTGTCATTGCAGCTAATAACTTATCCCAAATCATTCAGACTTTTGATGATAATAACAAAGTTCAAAATCATGAAACAGACGATACGGTACTTGCATTGATGCAATTATCTCAAATTTTTCAAAGAAGAATGAAAAAAATCAAAGATGGTACCAAATCTCCAAGGGTGGTGCAGCAGCACCCTCCACCTAATGCAGATTCTCATCTAAAAACAAAGAATAATGTATCGGATATATTGACGAAACCATTATCAACTTTGCATCGCATACCTACGGAAAACGGAACTGATATGTTAACGAACGGACAAAAACATAGGTACAATACCAGATCCAATATTCCCAGGTATAATACCAGAGCCAATGTTGCCAAACATGGTGCATATGCCATAGTGGACAAAGACACTGGCAAATCATTAGAGTACAGACACCTTATCAAAATACGAAAATACAAGCAAATTTGGAATGATTCTATGAGTAATGAAATTGGTAAACTGGCACAAGGAAATAGTAGAGTTAAAGGTACTGATACTATGTTTCTCATCACATATGAAAACATCCCCCTCAATAGAAGAAAGGATGTCACATATACTAGAATAGTGGTAGATTATAGACCACAAAAGCAGGAGAAAGAACAAACTAGGTTAACTGTGGGTGGAAATTTGATCAATTGTCCCGATAGTCAACCAAAACAACAGAAGAAACTACAGCAAAAATCCTTATCGACAGTACCATCTCCACTCCAAATGCTAGATTTTGTGTTTTTGACATTGGAAATTTTTATTTAGGAACGCCAATGCAACGATATGAATATATGTTCATATATTTAAAGGACATTCCCCCAGATATCATCAAACAATACAATCTCAATGAATTAGCAATCAATGGCAAAGTATATGTAGAAATTTGTAAGGGAGTGTACGGGCTTCCACAAGCAGGCATTTTGGCAAACAAACTACTCCAAAAGAATCTTGCGCAATTTGGATATTTCCCGTGTAAGCATACACCAGGTCTATGGAAACATGAGACGCGTCCCATTACTTTTGTCCTTGTTGTTGATGATTTTGGTGTCAAATATGTTGGTAAAGAGCATGTACTACACCTACTAAATGCACTGAAATCTTTTTATAAGAAAATATCCATTGATTGGGAAGGAAAATTATTTTGTGGGATTAAATTGCAATGGGATTATGAAAACAAACATGTAGACTTGTCCATGCCTGGATATATTCAACATGTCCTTCACAAATATCATCACAATCCATCAAATTGTGCACAATATTCACCGTACCCATAACAGCAGATTATATACGGTCAAAAAGTACAAAAACCTACGCCAATCGACAATACTCCAGATTTAAATGAAAAAGACAAAAAATATGTCCAGCAAGTCATTGGTGCATTACTATATTATGCAAGGGCTATAGATTGTACAATGTTAGTCACTTTGAGCAAGTTATCACATATGCAATCCAAACCTACACATTTAACCCTACAACTTATACAGCATTTATTGGATTATTGTGCAACCAACCCAAATGCTACCATTCGTTATAAACCATCCGATATGATCCTCAAAATCCATTCCAATGCATCGTATCTATCAGAACCCAAGGCTAGAAGTCAATGTGGCGGGCATTTTTACCTTGGAACCAAACCAATATAAAAATATACACCAAATGGAGCAGTCCTCAATACCACCAACATTTTACAAACAGTAGTCACATCCGCAGCAGAAGCAGAATTTGTCTCCCTATATGTAAATGCGAAAAATGGCATTCCAATGCGTCACACTTTAATAGAAATGGGACATCCGCAACCACCAACACCACTACAAACTGATAATACCACGGCAGTAGGCATTGCGAATGACACAATTAAGCAGCAGTATAGCAAAGCGCTCGACATGTGATGGTACTGGTTAAAAGATCAAATTCACTTGAATCGATATCAAGTATATTTTAAACCAGGATCAGAAAATAAAGCTGACTACTTCACGAAAAATCATTCACCATCACATCATCGCCAATCTAGATTTACGTTTCTACATCAAGCAAACGTAGCCACCATGCAAGGGTGTGTTGAAAATATTTACTTACGCGTATGTGGAATCCTATAATAGGCTAGGGCCCGTGTTGTGAGCCACGGGCCCGAGCAATATAGGAACCACCTCCACGTATCGCAAAGATGTTCATGGCTCCATATGTTGATTGTAACCAACATTCGATGGAGATCCACCATACACTAAAGTTTAATAAAGCTCATTAAATTAACTAAGTCAATTTGAGTAAACTCTAGTCTGAATTCAACTTTAGCTAGTCGTCTTCATTAGATAATTTACCATCATTTATGCCTTTTTCATACTTCATAGTCACAGATTTTTATTATCGATTCTTCTTCTCGTTATATTAAAAATAATGGACCAGCAATGTTTACAACATCATATAATTTAGTTTAGCCTTCAAAGCTAATTCACCATTTAGTAAAGTATAGATTCAATTGTAGTAAAAATAAAAATTATAAGTTAAAAGATTACAGATACAGGAGAGACGATTCTTTGGAACCGTTACGTATCTCATTTAACCGTTATTCATTTTTCCGCTGGAATAAGATAAAATGTATATGACCTCTAGATATAGTTCAAAAGTACAGTAGGTCATATTCATCTGCTATCATACTAAAATAAAGAGGTGAGAAGATGGTAACAAAATAAAAAGAGGACAAAAAAACGGATTGATTTCTACATCGTCTCACTAATTTTTTATGGCCGCGTTCGAAATGTAAAAGTTTATAACTATATATATAATTACATGAATGTATCTCGCAGTCAGCAGTGTAGCTGCTGTATTTATGACACCCAAAAATGCGAGTTAGTCTTTTAAGATGTAGGTCCGGAAGGGCTTATCGATTTGGATTTATTTTAATTACATTTTTAGAACACCATTTCTATATTCATATGGTAGTTCTGGTTTTTTTTCAAGAAATTGACGTATACACATGGAAATAAAGAAAGAAAATGTCACTATATTCAAATAATTAGGACTTGTTGAGCATCCGGCTGATTTCTTGTGAACAAAAAATAATAAATCTTTAAATAGGTAAGCATTTTTCAATGAATCACTCTACACAATTCAAAATTACCTAAGGGGATCAAAGAGAATCTCACACTAAGTTGAACAATATTACTAAAGTAAAGAGTCAATAATTAAAAATTCAGTTGTAGCTGTAAATAATTTATTTTGAAAACATGACTTCAAAATCTTAGTCTACTATGTTGCTCCAATCCAGGAACCAAAGAAAATGCACGGAATAAATATTCACACAAAAAAGAATAGCAATGGGTGAATTTTTGGGCCATTTAGTCCCCGGAGGAGCTTTTGTGCTGCATGGAGCAAGCTATGCAATTCACTCTGCCAAACGTATCAACAAATGCCAGGACTTAGTAACAAAATATTTTTTGTTCAGGTCTTCTGTCTGTATTATTTTTCTCTCGATTGTTGGTTATATCCAACAAATAGGAAAGCCAGGGTAAGTTTTGAATATACATGCATTATATTTTTAAGCTCATCAAATCCTTAGTAATATGTATTTCCTCGAAATATAGTTCTACGTTTCATCATGCAGGTTACATTTCTTATGCTTGTGTAGGGTCAATAGGTGTTTTAGAGTCAAGGTCCAAATTACCAAAAAATACATTTCGCAAATTTACAGTTCTTTTTATGTTACTTATGGGCATATCATTCAATGCTCACGGTCATTCTAAAAGCAATAGAAACTTAGGCTATACTCACATATTGCTATCGTATCTCTTTTTTGCAATTTCGTTCCTAATGGCCTTTTCATTACACGATGAGAGCATTTATGAAGCTAGTGTTGGGAGTTATGTTGTGATGGTCATTATGGGACTATGGTTCATGATTATCGGTGCATACGAAGAATACTTTATAAACGAAGGAATAACCATGAATGAGATAAGTGCTGTCTTCATCTTGGAAGTTAGCTTTATGATTACTTTGAGCTATGTTATATTAACAGTTATTGGAACTCATGAATCCGGAATCTGTTCTACAAATACTGCTATCAGTGAAGAGAATAATGACATTTCGAGCAACCAGAAAAAAGATGAACAGCAATGTTCTTTAGTCTAGACTAACTCATTGCAATCGCTCGTACAATCAATAAATAATAATTGCATATACTAGAATAACATCTTTTAGATCTAATATCTTCTAAGGTGACGGGACTTTATTTTTCTGTTTTATACCAAAGTTTATCCGAGAGTGGAACTAACAAAGACAAAGTAAAATATTGCAAGAAGTATTTTACAAAAGTGTCTCATGGTGATATAAGTTATAAGAAACCTTCATATTTATTGAATATTTATTGAATATTTCTTGAAAGCAGAACAATCCAAGTATCAAACAATATATATATGAACAAATATAGGTTTGTAGATCCTTCGAATAAACTGGAACTTGTATTTCCCGTTTTATGGCGATGGTAATTTCGGATCCTGGAACCAAGGGCTTGAGTAAATTTCGTTGGATGGAGCAGAATCTGATGGAGAATCAGCTGATAATTATTTAAAATGAGAAATCGACTAAAAAGGAACTTAAATTAAGTTAACAAAATAGTTATTTATTATCTCTCTCTCTCTCTCTATACCGTATAAACGATTGAAGATTATAAACTCTTTGTAAATACTTTAAATATCGTGCAGAACGCTACAGGAATAATTTATTTCACAAAGCTTTTTGAGAGTCTTTACTTCAGTGAATATCTGATGTAAGATGTTAGGGAAATTGAACCTATTTATCCTTTTAAAAGTATTCATAAAATGCAGTACTAGCTTTTGTTCAAATTTACCAAAATGATAAGAATTGAGTATAGATTAAGAATGTATGTTTGGACACAGATAAAATGGACGTGGCTGATGAGTTTATGATGATTTTATGAACGTCGTCTTGTTATTTTGTTTGTTTCATTTAGAACGCGACGATAAAATATCCTTTGCTTTACGAATCATTATTACACAGAAAAATATGTTCTGAAAGCTCTCACCGAAGAACCCAGAATTTTCTTTCTCAAACTTCCGCAAAACATGTCCACATTAAAAATTTAATTTTGAGTCATAGCAAATGTATATGACCTCTAGATATAGTTCAAAAGTACAGTAGGTCATATTCATTTGCTATCATACTAAAATAAAGAGGTGAGAAGATGGTAACAAAATAAAAAGAGGACAAAAAAACGGATTGATTTCTACATCGTCTAACTAATTTTTATGGCCGCGTTCGAAATGTAAAAGTTTATAACTATATAGTTGGAATTTGGGCATATTTAGTACAACTTTTACGTGGACTTGGGCAATAATATTGCCCGTTTTCCATGGTAAAATATAGTTTTCCCGTAGCTTACATCGTAATCCATTACTAATTTTTTTAACTAAAATATAGTTTCGGAATTATAGAGGATGTAACTATGAGTTAAGTACTCTTAATGGTGGGAGCTATACGTATGTAGGTACATACTAATACCCCCCTTAGCTCACTCTAAGTGCTTAACTTATGGAGGAGGATTTGACATTCTACTGAGTATAGTAACTTTAGCGGTAATATTATATAGATCTTTCGGGAATGGTGAGTTCACGATGGAGTCTCTGACTGTAATGAAGTGACTAGGATCTTTGTCTTCTTTTGTAAAAA
>Ga0209092_10004259_pt1 | contig 12028 bp, 2 predicted proteins | sample FraStrMetagenome_FD_187446 | JGI IMG/M metagenome (GOLD analysis project Ga0209092, IMG submission 187446) | Marine eukaryotic phytoplankton communities from Arctic Ocean - Fram Strait ARC3M Metagenome (SPAdes) (version 2) | ecosystem: Environmental > Aquatic > Marine > Oceanic | place: Fram... | reverse complement strand
AAATCAATCACACCTTTCTTGGAATAGCGATCGTATATTCCCATCTTGGAATCGTCAAACTGCACCCACCTGGAAAAAAAGCACCGGACCTTCCTGGAATAAAAGGAAATAATCAGCTTTTAGAGCATCCACATAGCTTACATCATCTTAAACGACTGAATTTCTAGAAACTGAAAAGAAAATAAATCTCATATGAATATTATCCTTGACGAAGAGAATATTCACTCCTGGACATCAAAAATCTTTTCATACGAAGGCGACCATAAAACAACATATTACAAAGAACTTCTCATTTTGATAGAAGAATCCATCATTAAATACTGTTGTCCTGGCTCAAATAAATTCCTCTCCATTATCTATTCCAACATCTGGGAGGAATTCATCAATTATCTCAAAGCAAAACACAATTCTCTTTTCCAAAAAATTATTTCCTGCAAACTCTTTGATAACGCCTCAGTTTATTACCAAGCTCTACTAAACAATCAGAAAAGGGATAACCTAGATCAGTGGCTACTCACCTTCACAGCCACACACTACCCATTATCTTCCTCCATCCAAAACATAGAAAAGATAATCGAGGTAGCTAACGAGTTACTAGATTGCCATATTTCTGAGATTCCTTGGATTCAGAAGCTTATCCGAAATAACAAAAAATTCAGAATTTCCATCTCCCACTTTCTCGCAGACATCAACATATATAACCTAGGGAACCAGGTCGAATTTTAGTTTCAACTTTGAAAGAAATAGGGGAAAAAAAGTAAAGGAAGCCTTCTTTTATTTTTAATTAAAAATCTATTTATTATTTACATCGGCCTCCCAACCTTGTACATGTCAATCTCTGACTCCATACCATCATACCTAACACCTAATAGAACATCCTACAACCTAATACCAACGATCAACGATACAGCTACATATAAATTTAAAAGAAAGAAATGTCTCTCCAGATACAATCAATGAATAACGAAAATTCATCTGCAAGTAGCAATATGTCCTTCGAATACTTGGAGAGCAGTACGAATAGCTCGGACGTTGAGAACACCTACTTTTCTCTTCATAATGATACCCACAGCTCAGATGACTCCTCAAACCACTCGTCCCTATTGTCTTCCTCATCACACAAAAATAACTCGGCACACTTTTTAGAATCTCACTGTTCCTTAGACCCCTCCTCCTATTCCACTTCCTCAAATTCAACTTCTCCAAGCTTTACGTCAAGATCATTCACCGACTTCGACTCTCAAATCTCAGATTCCAACTCATCAAATACACCAATTCAATCTATAAGCTCAGGAAAACAAAAGCAATTAAAAAATGGACGCAAAGCCAAGCCTACTATTAATACTTCACATACAACCCCGGAATTTACAATTGATTCAATCGGATCATTCAATATTAACAAACACTACAGCCACGAGTGTTCAGCAGAGCTAATGCTACGAAGTAATTTATCCTTGCTCGCCATACAGGAACCATTCGGCACCTTCACTACAAACGACGATGCATGGAAATCTTATAGAATTGCAAACTTAAATGAAGCCAATTTTAAAGCATATGAATCCAAACACCAAGTACTAATCGTTGATGAAGACAAATGGGGAGGAAAGAATCTTGAAGAATTACAGTGCTACCAAGAAGGCAGAATCATGGCTATGCCTTTTTTCTTAACAAACAACCAGTACATAGGAATTATCTCTATTTATGCCATCACGTCAGGTTTCGGCACACTTGCAAACGGCAAAAACAAAACAGACATAAGATCAAAAACATCAGAAACGGCTAGGAAGATTTTCAATCAATGGGAAAAGAAATATCCGGATATTGTCATCATTATTATGGGCGACTTACAGGATACCTGGTCAACTTCTAATCTAGACAACCTAGGAAAGTTTAGAAAAGATAAAGACGAAAATGGCGTCTTACACGAATTCTCTAATACTCACGTATCCTTGGTACGAAAAGACAGAGAAAATGATAACCTCCATTATTGGACTAGAGAGGGCCGATTAGGAGCTAGGGGTATCGATCACATACTAATACCTTCCGCACTCCAAGATTCACCATGGCAATTTGAAGGAAAAATGGAAAAAAAGTTAGGTGAACTATTTTACCACTCAGATCACTCTCTTATCACTGCATCTTTTTTCCGCTTTGATCAGAACGAAAATATCATCGAACAAAATAAGACGTCCTATAATTACAGAGACATTTTCTCAATTCCTCTCAAATCATCTGGCAAATGGAACCAAAACAATGAATTCGATGACTCCAAATTCAAAAGTGATCTACTACTGCAACAGGGAAATCTTTACAACAAAATACAATCTCTCACAGAACCTAACTCTCCATTTTCAAAACTACACAAAAATACCATCGACAAGAAGATTTCAATCCTATTCAACCAATTTTGGCAACGGGGTATCACAACAAACAAAATGGGCAAAGGCAACAAATTAGTAAAAACCAATGAAGATGATGCAAAACTACTGGAAGAAATATCCATTCTCTTCAAAACGGCTATTGAAGATATGATGGAAAACCTCAAACTCACATCAGAAAATACCTCCAAGGGGAAGATTCAATCAAAAAGGAACAACCTAAAGAAAATAGGCTGCACAAAACCATTCAATACTCTTCCTGCAACATCGAAACTAAGGCTCGCTTTAAAATGCGTTAAAAGATACTCAACCAAGTTAAAAGTTATGCTTGACGAGATAAAACTAGAGCAAAACATCAGAATCTGCTTAAACAATCCACAAGACTACAAAAAACCTATTTCAGACAACAAAACTCACACTGACTCATCCACAACAAAACCTCCTCTACAAACAACCCCAATCATCCCACGGAAAAGGAAAAGAAGGAAACAGAGAATGAAGAATCCAAACATAGAACACAAAATAATTATCCTTCTCAATTCAAAACATATCTCTGAAACAATTAACAATATATCTAAAGACCTAGCAAATGATTACGCACTATGGAAACAACATACTGAAGCTATCAAACACATGCGACCAACAAATGACCTGGCTACAGACAAAACTTATGGATATACCATCAATAATAAAGGAGGAGATACCCTCGCAAATCTGGATAATGAAGATGTCACATTCTTGAACAATCTGTTAAGAGAAGGGGGCTCAAAACACCCCTTCAAACATCCAAATAGCGAAGAGGATCTACCGGATCAGTCCAAAATCACTTCAAAATTGGATGACTGGAAAAACCACCTACGTGCTTGCACAGATTGGGCGGGCAACCTACACTCTGCCACAGACGAACAACTAATAAAAATGCCTATTCATCTAAAACAAGCCATTAAAAGCCTAGCAAGATTACAACGTCAGGTATCCTGGAAACAAAGAACATTTAAGCATTCGAAAATAAACTATCATTGCGAAACTAACAATATGAGTGCCATGACAAATAGCCTTAAACCCAAATCAAGATGTGCCCCCGCTGTCCACAACTTAATCTACGATGAAGACTTGCAAAGCTTCCGCCAATGTCGTAGCATTAAAGAGCAATTAAAAGCAACAAAAGATTACCATGACAAATGGATGAGCCCCTCCCCGTCCAAACAAACATGCTTTTTCGCAGAGCTCAGAAGGGAAGGCACACTAGGCATACGAGGAGTAAATTTATTCCCAGATAGGAAGATCACTAAAGATGATATAAAAAACATCATTCATCCCAATAATAAATTAAATGAAGAAATAATTAACAGAATTCTAAAAGCTCACGGCCCTCATACAGCTGAAGAATTCCGCGCACCCGAAAAACATAATCCCCTCTTCGATTATCCCTTCTTCTTCACCAACAACAAAGGGGACCTAAATAATACTTTCATTGAAGAGGATTTTTGGAATGCTATTAATAAAATCCCAACCAAAGCCAGATTCGACAATTACCACATCGCAATTGCTGGAAGAATGCATAAATCATGGGCTTCTACTCTCCTCAACATTGCAAAATTAATACTAGTCCTCAGACTAGTCCCTCAAAATATAAACATATTATCAAGAATCCCAATCCCTAAACCCGGCAAACAGAACGAATATAGACCACTCTCTGTATGTGAAGATTTATTCTGCTTCGTAAATGGCGTGTTTGCGAAACATGCAGCGGCTGCTACGGAAAAAGCAGAAGTTCTTCATGATGCGGTAATGGCGTATAGAAAAGGCAAAGGCTGCCAATCCCTAGTAACAGTTGAACTTGCAATCAGGGAAGACTGCATTGAATCAGGCAAATTATGTGCACTATTATTAGAAGACATAGAGAAATTTTTTGACAGATTAACAGCGGAAATAATACTCAATGCAATGAGAAAGGCTGGTTTTCCAGAAGAAGGTTATCTTGAATTCAAAGCCTCCAGCCTCAGCTTTAAAAAAGTCATCATACAAACAATTAAAGGTTCCATTGCAACCATTTTTGAATGTGGCCTCGAACAGGGAAATCCTGATTCACCTAGGGCTGCAAACCTAGTTATCATGAACATACACAACATGTGGAAGAAATCATCAAAGAAAAATACCAACTACTCCTTTGCGACAACAGACGAAGATGACGGCACTGTAGAGGCCGGGGAAGCAGGCTTCAGCGATGACAACCTAGTCTTTCTTTGGGATAATAATACCAGTGAACTCATCCTAATCATACAAAAAAAGATCGACATGACAGGCGACTTTTCTATTGTTTGCAAACTAGGCAGGAAAGGCTCTAAATGCGCAATCCTCCTTTTTAACATCCCTGCAGAAGAAATTAAAAAAATAATCAGATTCTTCAGTGTAGCCTGGAGTTTCCAACATGATAGGCCAACCAAAGAGGAAATAAAAATCATAATGTATGTACAAAAAGAAGAAGCATGTAAACTAGATCCATCTATCAAAAGCAGCGCGGAAATATCTTATGACACAGAGGGCAACATTATTATCAAAGAAATGACTGACTTCTCCGAAATAAAACACCTAGGTCTAACTATGTCAACAGAAGGAGACACAACTACATCAGCCAAGGATATAATAAAAAACATCAAAACGAAGATTAACTCACTAAATATTCGCAATCTAAAGGACAATCCCCAACGCCATAGCTGCAACATGTTATTAAATACACTACACTCATACGCTCCTCTTCCCAACAACATCAATATTTTGGATTTACGCCAATGTGATAAACTACTCTCACAGGTCTTAAGGAAAAAGAAAGGTCTTGCAAAAAATGACACAAATATTCACCTGTTTGTGTCTGAGGAAAAATGTGGTTTCGGAATTAAATCTTTTGTCGACACTTATCTTACGGCCATAGCCAGAGAAGCAGAAGTTATTCTAAACTCCAGTGGTCTTGACGCGCGCTCTTCGAGAGCCAGATTAGCTTCCCATATGAAATATTATGACAACAGCAATTTTCCTCGAGGTCCAAATCATATAACTGATGCAATCTCTAAACTATGTGAACAAGGCTTATTCTTAAGAGACCAAAAAGATGGAATAATTAACTACCTAATCGAGGAAATTAGATTGTGGAAAGGTAAAGTCCCCATTGGCATGCCGGGTTTTTCCAAACAAAAGGATACACACATTGGAGAGAAACATAAAGACCTCCTGGAGTTTATAAATGGAGGAAATACTTACCGACTTATAAAAGATTATACATCATACAAAAAATCTAACTTTCCCAACGAAATAAGGAAAATCTACAAAAAACAAAAGGAAAGGAAAATCATCAAACACCTAGACACAATTTGGCACAGGGTTGTAGGACAAAAAATACAAGATTTTACATCATTATTCAACCTTTACGAATGGATACGGAATTCAAATGACCCAACACCAAACTCAAAATCACCCTGGAATCACCTAGACTGTCACTCGGAAGAACTACTTCAAAAAGATCATTGGACACCTTCGGAGATCTGGAACATTTGCCAGGGGGCTATTTGTATCGAACCATCCAATCACACCAATTGGATAAATGGTCGCCTCACACCTTATGATAATTACGGCGAAATTCTGGAGAAAATCATTATGTCTAAAAGCCCACTTATTATTTCTACAGATGGAGGTTTAAAATTAAACAATGGCTCGGTACTAGCCACCGCCTCCATAACTTGGAGCATCCTTCAAATAAAACCTAACGAAAGTATTACCTCGGGAGAATGGACCTCACGTACAACAATCCCATTGCTCCAAAGGAACTGTCTTTTACCAAAACAAATAGGAGCTTCAACTACGGACATTGGACACGCGGAATTACTAGCATTTTGCATGCAAGAAGAATGCCTTCCACCACACCTTCCAAGAATTGTAGTCATGGATTCGAATGCAGTTAGACAAAGAGTGTTAGAATTAAGGTCACCAAATTCGGAATCTCAGAGATATAACATCCGAAAAATCTACGGAGGACTAGGCAAATACCTCATCTCCAGAGCCAAACTTAGCATTAACAAATGGAAAAACCTAAATGAGGAGCATTATAACCAACCGGCCTGGACGCCTTCCGACTTTGACACAGGCCTCAACAATACAATATATAAAACATTATATAAACGCAATAAAGAATTTACAAACCTTATCAACTCATGGCAGGATGAGGAACCCCCGACATGGAAGGAATCTTATAAGGACACCAACAATATAAGAACGATCATAAAAGTTGATTCACATCAACTAAACGAATCAGGCACTTCAATTAATTCACTAAAACCAAGATACAAGAGACTGGTACCTAATTTAGCACTGCTAAGTGCCAATTTCTGGGCTGACGATGGAGCTAATCATATGATGAAAAGACATTTAGCCGATACACACAATTATCCAATGCCAGGAATCAACCACTTCCCTATAAATGATCATCGTTTCAACATCACATACAATGGAAAGATAATAGATAAACAACTCAGCAGTTTTCTCCTCAACGTATTTGAAAATGAAAGATTGATAAGGCTACAAAAAAGAGAATTTCAAGGGCTACTAGCAAGAATGTCACCGCATACACTTACTACCCCAAGAGATTTAGCGAGAACATCTGGCCACAGACGATACCTAAGCAATCTCACGTCAACGCATACGAGAGCTTGCTATAAATGCAACCAGTACCTCGCTCTCAACATTATGGATTTAGACAACACCCCCTTGGACAAAGCAAATGATCGCTTTTATGAAATTCTCCTAACAAAGAATGCTCTAAATAAACACAAGCATGTCCTCTTTTGCCAGATCTGCAAAACACAAACAAAAACGGGTGAAAACACTACATCTCCTAGAGGAAACAGAAGACACTTCACTCACTTCTGCCCTCACCCCAAAATCCTCCAATTCCGCGACGGTATAAATAACAAAATCGAATTCTTACTCAAAGAATTACTCCAATTGATTGATGGTTATATTGGAACAAACTCAAGCAGATCCCTACTTTTCAAGATCAATAAAATCTTGCTGCAAAAGGAATTACAAGACACAGGAAAGTTATCCATAATACTAAATGATGACAACTCCACTCCCTTACCAACATCAAAGCAATGCAACTACCTCTCAATAAAAGAATGGTGCTCCCAACTGGGCGCTAAAAACCTTAATCAAGCTTTACAAGAAAATATTCCCATACTACAACACATACTGGGCTTCAGAACAGCTCTTCCAGACGGCAATTTCGAAGAAATAGACATGGGCTTGGTGGATTGCATTGGAATTGGTCTAATACCCACTGTTCTCAACAAAACGATACTTTCACACTGCAAAGAACTCGCCACGTCTATACTTGACAGAAATGTTGCTAATTGCTTCCTACAAAAAACCAACAAATTATGGCGCAAAATCATCAGCTACCTAAAAGGAAGAGGTATAGGAATTCACAGAATTACAAAAAACCTAACATCGGATAGAGAACAATTTCTCAGAGCCAAATTCAACTTACCCAAAAAGGAAGTATGTAAAAAACAACTGGAAGAGAAAAGGGCGACAATCAGAGAGGAACTAGAATCTGAATATGCAATAAAACCCACCCCTTCACCAACTCAAATGAAAACATGTAAAGGCCCCACATGTTTATATCAATCTTCGACAGTGTATACCAACAAAACAAAAGGTACACAACTAACACCAAACCTCATCAAATCATCACATAGATGCTGCTCCAGGTGCATCAATCATGAAACTGCAATGAGAAGATGTAACAATACACTACATCTAATATCCAGTTGCAGCCCATCCGCAATTGCCTCCCTTGACAGCATTCTTCTCCAAGACGAAAACCCAAACAATATCTTAAAACCATTAGCTAACTGGCTAATAAATGAAACAGGCGAGTCTAAACCATGGCTCACCAAAGAGAACTGTATTTCGTACAAAGGAAGAGGACTAAAAATGAACATTAGAAAACCAATACAAATGTTGATTTCTATTTTAAGGGGAGATAACAAACCGACAATAAAGGTGGAGCATGGATTATCTAACTATCATAGCCCTGATGCGGAATCTAAGCACACAAGCACTATATTTTTGATAAAGCAATATTTTTCGCCTCTCACCACTCCTCTAAAGTCATATCATACCCCAACAAACCCCACAAAAGATAAACGAACCGTATTTACAAAAGCCTCACATACAAATATACAATCTCCCCTAATAAAAGACAATCTAAAGAACTTAGGCCTATCACAATCTCCAAAAAGAAACAAAAATAGTAAACGCAAATCGCAAGCTCCGGAAGACTCACCAATTAAACTATGTTGTAAATTAGAACACCCCTCTACAATCACTAATACATCAAAATCTTCTTCCAAAATAAATCCAGAAATAGATCCGTCAGCTCCACAAACAACAAGTTCAAAAGCTTCCACTAACAACCCATCACCACAAGCATGCACATTTAAGTCCTCAAAACATAATATTGATCAGCTGCGCCTCCCAAACAACACCACCAGAAGCTTAATCATGAATGACATGATCAACGCCTTAAATACCATCTCTGACAACAAACTCCACCTTGCTAACACAAACCTTATTCCATTCCTCATAGCTTCTGGTATAAAAAACTTAGAATGCATCCCCAACAACATAAACTTCCAAACGAAAGCAGCTAGAACAAGACGACCGGGCATATACCTTTTTCCCATATTTACAGGCTCCTTTCATCATGGGCATTGGTCTTTAATTTGCATTGCTAAACCAATAAAATCTACTCAAGAAGCACGAGGATGGATTCTAGACCCAGTTGAACTCCCCTCATCACATAACCCGCCATCCCAAGTCACAAAGATCCTAGAATCAAAACTTATGTTCAGCAGAAGTATCTCCTGGCAACAACAATTACACCTTCCTCCTCTTACAGAATCGGAATCAGGAACACGCCTAATCACAAGTTGTTGCATTATCGCTCTTGGTACCGAAAATAATATCCCCCTAGATTCGCTTATCACGGAGGCTGCAAATATAAAAATAGCCACAGGCAATTACCTGGCTAACTTCTGCAGAGAAACAGCTTACCTCCTATTACATAACAACAAAAGAATATGGAAAGTCGACACCCTTATAACACAGGAAACCCTGACGAATAATATACAACCCATCCGATCCCTAACTTCAAAGGAAAATTGTCTACCCCCGGAGGATATAAAAAACCACCCCAATAACCTCCCAGTATCTACTCAACCCACAAAAACTACTGCCTCCACTTCTCTCATTGATTTCTTCAACGCGGAAGTCAAAGAAAAGTTGGATTCAGACAATAGCCTTATTCTTCCAAAAAGGAAAAGAATTAGGGCTAAAAAGAGAAACATACCAAAGAAGAAATTAAAAGAGAAATTAAAAACTTCACGAAGGAATAAAGCAAGGGCCGACTTCCTCTCCAAACACAAGAAAAACACATCAACCACAAACAATAACACCTCATCTACATTGTCATTCCGAAATGTAAATACAAACGCACCTCCCACGCATTTATACAACACAGAACAGGAAAGCTACAAAAAAATCACCACACCCAAACGAGATTCCAGGTTCCTACAAACAAAATATACCACGACTAATGACATTCCCCCAAACGCACCTCACCCAAAACACTCTTCTTACCAACACACAAACCACACAAAGTATGAACACCTACATCAACTAAGTCCACCATCTCCGCACAAGAGGGTTTCTCCACATATACATCTAACCCAATCACAAAAAGGAAAAAAGAATCCATTAAATTTATCTCAGACACTATCTATACTCAACCAACAAGGGGAAGAAAACGAAATCGTAGCTCAATTGGATAATGACACCATCTCAAGACGCAATTTATGGACCCTACGGCCACGTGCATGGCTCAGCGACGAAGTAATACATTTCTTCATTCACCTCCTAGTGATTCATATTAATGAGACAAAAACTTACAGAATATTCGCTTTTAAGAGTTTCTTCTTCAACGAGCTATCTCAAGGAAATAGTTACAACTTCGATAGACTGAAACGATATTCAAGATGGGCCCCAAATAGAAACATATTCCAATTACGATCATTATTCATCCCGGTTCACCTTGACAATAGCCACTGGTCCCTCATCCATGTAGATTTTACAAATTCCTCCATCGAATACTTGGACTCCTTAGGCAACTCAGGTTCTGCCCATCTCAATTTCACCTTCAAATATCTACAAGATGAATACCTCCAAACTTACCACTGTAATATGCCAAATCTGTCCAACTGGTCAATCTTACAGAATAACAACAACACTACTCCAAAACAAGAGAACAACTATGATTGCGGCATTTTCACATGCCTTTTTGCGGAAGCACTAGCAAACAACATAAGACCAACATTTTCACAATCTGACTTATTTCACTGCAGACTGTGGATTACTCACGCGATCCTACAAAGATGTATCCCAAGCTGTCATTGGCGATACTGTGTGACGACATCTTTATAAAACCACAAATCATTCAAGAACAAATAATTGATCAACCACAAACATACAAAAAACATATACAAACAACACAAATAAAAATATATATATATATATATGTTTGCAAATCAACGAAAGTTCCTTAGCTGCTCTGTTTGGTCATCAACAGATGCTTTATAGCTATAACAACTAAATTTCTATCATTCCAAGCACCATAATACAACTCTCTTAAATAATCCAATGTGACAATTCTCACAATTCTTCAATCTCATAAGAAACTCTCAAAGGAAAATTATATCTCATCTGCACACTGAACTACTCTCCCTCTCCAAAACAAGCTCAATTTATATAAATGAAAAGATGCACAAATTGCTAAACACCCCCGAGACAGATGGAATCAAAATAATCAAGCAAACTCACCTCTTAATTGTGCATTAAGAAACTGCTTCTATCTTACATCTCATATCCCACATCATGCCCAATCACAAAGAAACAATACAAGTACAACGGATATGACCCTAGCATCTTAACGCTACAATAGAATCATCAAATAAAAAAAAAAATATATTGAGAAGAAACACTTCATCATCAGAGGATGCATCAACGACAGCAGCGACAAATACAAACTCATCAAAAAAACATACCCACCACCCACGTACCACCACACACACCTAGATAAGTGCAAACTGTAATACTTTATTTTATTCTACATACTTTACCTTGTGACGGAGAAGATTCGTCGTTCACATCACTTGTGTAACGTGGTCCCCTTATTGGACCCGGTTCCCTCAGCCCCGATTAAGACCAAAGCCTCGTGCCTCGTCAACCCTCTCATCCGTGTATATTACAAAACCCCGAAATCCTCGAATAAGGTGAGATGGTCTAGGGGCAGAGTATGAGCAGTTGCAATACACGTTTGAATAGGAGACCGCGGGCTGATAACCTGAAAGACTAGTTCATGGGCCGTCAAAGTCCGAAGCCATGTTCTTCTATAAACAACACAGCCACACACACATATAGCTTTCATAAGCGGATCAAATGAAGAGTCAAATCAGGAACGAGATGTGACTTTAATGAGCTAGGCGCATTATATAGCTTCATACCACTGAGAATTAAGTGAAGTATGCAAATCTGTGAAA
>Ga0209092_10004256_pt1 | contig 12033 bp, 10 predicted proteins | sample FraStrMetagenome_FD_187446 | JGI IMG/M metagenome (GOLD analysis project Ga0209092, IMG submission 187446) | Marine eukaryotic phytoplankton communities from Arctic Ocean - Fram Strait ARC3M Metagenome (SPAdes) (version 2) | ecosystem: Environmental > Aquatic > Marine > Oceanic | place: Fram... | reverse complement strand
GCAAATCCATCCTAAACGAGGATCTCATAATTTACTTACTTGGTAATCGATAGTATATCTGTTAACTTTTAGATTCCTGCATGTGCCTGACCTCATGGTAAATCGCACAAGCTAGGCTCAACACATACCTGACTCTTCCTATGCTAAAAAGAAGTGTTCAATACGGCACCTTTGCAAGAGGAAGGACGGACTCCTTTCGAAATGTCATCGCTTTGCCAATAAAGATCAGGCAGTGGAAGCGAACTTCGTTAATGTGCAAATATAATGAGATTTGTAGTTCTGCTCTCTTCTTCCATATTTTATTATGAATCTCTGATTAAAACGAGCACATACACACAGCGTTACAGCGTTACAGCGTTACAGCGTTACAGCGTTACAGCGTTACCAGCACCTTTTTCTATAAATTTGAGAATGATTTTTTTTGTATGCTTTTATTTTATTAACTTCTACTCTTGTACCAGGTATAAATTACTTTGTAGTTTAGTGTGTTTAGTGTACTATTTCCTATTTCACGCACGTCGTCACAAGTCACAACACAGTCACAACGAACAACCGAAGACCAAAGTGCGTTAAAGTTCGTAAATGTAAACCGTATATGTTAATTTAACTATTAGTACGTGGGAGCAAGCCGCAGCCGCAAATCCATACGAAAAGAAAAATTGTCAAGGGGCAAGGGTTGTCAAGTACGTCGTTTACACACACCGCAACACTTCAAGTAAAAGAATATTCAATTACTGCCCAAAAATTAACACCATGGGAAAGAAACCAAAGTCTGCCGCAGGAAAGAACAAAGCTCTAGCTCGCAAATTTGTGCCTGAATTTGCAAAGGCTGTACCCAAGGTGGAGGAACAGGTGAGATACTGGTTTTGAAAGACTAGTCATTCGTTTACACGTGGAATATGCTGCTTAAAAACACCAAACTTCTGTTCTTTTGATCGCAACTGAAAGGTCGGCTCCTTCGTGCCAAAAGAAGATCCTGGCCTTCCCGGAGATAACTACAAAGTGTTGGATGGAGAAGGTTACGATGATGGTGGAGTTGCAGACCTTACGCTAATGCTCGATCTTGACGATATGGTGTGGAGGAGAAAGCGCGGTGACAAAGCTTATTACGAAGCTATCCGTAATGACCTCCTTCCGAGACAAACTGTAGGATCTATGACAAAATACAGCCGTCGTGACCAAAAGGTACAGCTTGCCCAAGTTTTGTTTGGTGATGACCCAGATAGCTCCCATACGGAGGAAATCTACTCGCCACCACTCAAGGGCGACGAAGATCCTGCTGTTATCAAACAAATAACGAAAAACCTGGCTACTGCGAAAGAAGCGCTCAAGCTTTCTATAATTTTAGAGGAACCTGCGTGCATGGCGATGAGTCTTGTGGAAATTGCGAAACGTATTCTGACGCTCAAGGATAAGGAGGGAGCAGACGATGCCATTAGATGCCTTGAGAAGGCTATCGAGATATCAAGTGACGGATTCTGGGACTTGGATGAAATCAAAGATGAGGTGGGTAAATTATTATTGTTTGATCTTCGTGAATTGTCATCTAACTTCGATTTGTATGAAAATTCTGGAATAGACGATTCCCAATCCTACTGCCAGGCCCAAAGATCAGAAAAATGCGACAAAACCTGGCTTAGCAAATCCGGCGTCTTTGAAGCTCATGCCAATTCGCGTATCTCATTTGTGCCTTCGATCTACATGGCTCAACATGGGAAACGCATGGGCTGCTAAAGGTGATGAAGCGAAGTCTAGAGAGTATTATGAAAAGATCTTCCCGCTTCTTAGCGAAGAACCTAGGTGCCAAAGAATTGATGGAGAACGTCATGCATTGTTTATCAATATTGGTAACACCTACGTCCGCAATGGTGACTTTACATTGGCTGATGAACAGGTACGTTCAAGGTTTGCGACTAATAAAAATGTTAGACTTGTTTATTAATTTATAATTTCTTCGTCGTGAAGTATAAATTGGCTGAAAAATTAGGTCAGGAGCACGTCGACGCTAAGGTCGGGAGTGAAGATGACGGGATGGCTATGGTTATTGGAGCTTGGCGTGCCCGCTCGAAAGCTTTATTGAAAGTAGGACGTGAGGATGAGGCGAAAGTGCTGATGAGAGAAGTTGTTCAAAGCCAGATCAAACTCAATGCCATCAATGAAGAGAAGAAGGCCAAAGCAGAAGCCGCTGCAATCGAAGCACAGAAAAAACAGGCGCTCGCTGTCGAGGCAGAGAAGAAAGCAGAAGCATGAATAAATTACTAAATATAATCGAACTCTAAGTCATATTGTCGAGGTATAAGCTCAAGTTGCTTTTTTTTACATTAGCCGTTGGCGCTTTTAGATTGACGTTCTACATCCAATTTATCCCTAAGCGTAAAGTTATATCTCCACAGATTAAATTCAAATTCTTAATACGGGATGTCAAGAACCTTGACGATTCACACCTGCAATTTTACAGCACACAGTCTCAGAGCTAGTCTATTTTTGCTTTTTCTTGCTTTTCGCACTATTTTTAATAACATCTGTCATAATTTCATTTGACGATCGTTGAGCTTCCTCAACACACCCGATTAACTGGGCATAAGCTCCTTCTTCATTGACAGGTGGGAGAGGCCCGCTGTCATGCATCCCGGAATAACTATAATCGCCAGCTTCAAGTTTCATTGGTCCACCTGCAGGACCTATAGTTGGAATTTTGCAATTCGACGAGTCGAACTTCTTTTTTACAGATTGATGTGGGTAAGGAAGTTCAAAAGCTAACGTCACGTATACCTCATCATTCGAGGCCATTGGGTTTTCTTTCGACGACATATTTTATATTTTTTTCTCAAAAAGAACTTCACCGTTGGATATATAAAAAATGATCAATGACGTAAGCTTCTTTAAAGTTTTTTCTCCTATCTAATCAACATGATAAAATAAGTGCGCTTAAATCTGTGTTCCATCTGTGTGATCTATGCTCTCTATTGAAAGTTTACCCGACGACCGACGAGGAGCAGGGAGCAGTCCGAAGCGACGACAACGACAACCGACGGTCGACGGTCGACGGTACATGTATAATGTATATGTATATATGAGAGTAATTTAGTCATAACCGTTATGTATTCATCGTTCCGGACCAAGACCATCAATGATATTATAAAAAATAATTTCTAGAGATGAATAGTGACATATTAATTCATTAACATACTACATTAATACAGTGTGTGCATTATTTCGAGATAAATAAAGAGGACGGATCACGAATCATAAGGAACATATTAAGGTATGCCACCCAAACGAAAGAGAAAAAGCAAGGATTCTACAGACTCGAAGAAGCCGGATCCAATAGTGGTGAATGAGAATACAGCCCCCGTTCCAAAGCCGAAGACGAAACGACGACACAAATCCTCGAATGGAAAGAAAAATCAATCGTTGGCGAAGAAGAGTGAGAAAGGGACCAAAAAGAGGAAATATTGTAAGAAAGTATCTGCTGTTGATGCACCAAACTTAAAAGAGTCAAACCCGGGTGAATCTTCGATTTCGTTAAAACCGAAGATAGAAGAATCTTTGGAAGAAGCAAAGCTTCGAAAATCACAGTTTGGTGACGCAAAGTTTATGGTTAGAGAACATGTGTGGTGCTATGATCGCGATGCCAGTCCACCGTTATTGTACGAAGCTGTCGTGCGTACCATGCAGAGAGGTCCTAGACCTTGTTATCCAACTTCAACATTAATTGAAGATGATGGAGAGGCTTGGTGTTGGTGGTACTATATTCACTTTCAAGGATGGAATAAGAAGTGGGATAAGTGGGTTGTGGAGTTGGATTTATTGGAAGATACAAATGATCATCGTTTGCTTGCGAAGGAAAGGTTGAAGGCAGCGCGTGCTCGGAAGAAAAAAAAAATTAAAAAAATCGACGACAAATCGTGGATTGAAAAAAAGCAAGAAGAAGCCGAAGCTAAAAAGACAGCGGCTGTTGAAGTTGCCGCTGCAGAAAAGTTGAAGAGTTTGAAAAGAAAGCAGACAGAAGGTGAAGCTGAATTTGCGGCTGGAGCATCAAAGGACGATGACGCAGAACAGGCTGCTAAGAAAAGAGCCATGTACTTGTTGGATAATGAATTGGAAGAATCCCGTCCTGAGGTACAGGAAATTTCGATACCTCAAGAACTAAAGAGAGTTTTAGTTATCGAGCATGGTAGGGTTACCATGAAAGGATCAGATCCCGCGGGACGTCCGCGAAGAATGGTCGCCGACCTGCCGTCACCTGTTCCTGTGACAGAAGTCTTAAAAATGTATAAAGCTTCGAAGTCAACGAGCAAGGATTCATCGTGGAATGGGATGGTCGAAAAATTATTATCCTTCTTTGACACCGTTCTACCTGTCCTTTGTTTGTATCGACAAGAGAGATGGCAATGCAAATCGTTGAAAGATAATGAAAAATTCAAGTCCTTGAAATATAGCGAAATATATGGTTGCGAGTTTTTGCTACGAATGATTACACGACTGCCTTGTTTAATTGTGGACTTTCGATCACCAATGCCAAAAGCTGAAAAGAAGAACTTTGTTTTAAAAATTTCAGATTTGGTTCGTTACTTGAAAAAAAATCAAAAAGAATTTTTTAGGCAAATTTATCGCAGGCCATTCGAAAATGAATTATCTGAAGATGAGTTGAAAATCCTGAAAAAAAACTAACGCGCAAAGAGTAATTACATGGAAATCATACGATAGTTGCTAAGTTATGTTGAGTAACGTTTAAGTGGAACTTCGTATCTTGAAATAAATTCAAGACATATATTTTTGATGTTATAATAAATGAAAAACGGTAGATGTTAGTATCAACTGTGTCAAGTTGCGATATCAATTATGAACACCATAGCATCATTATGGCTATGTCGATCTGAAAATTGACATTAAATCAAATCTATGCCTCCGATCTTTTGTAATCACATGCCTCACGTTCGACAACTACAAAAACTACTTATTCTACTATAATGGTTAAAGAGTTTAAAGATATGTCTAGTTGCTAGAACACAACAAAGGGTGCCTCGTACGCGTGTTGCCGAGATAAAGGAACGGATTAAACATGCACCGTTTAGGAACAAGTTCAAGTAGACTACACATATTTTCTTAGCTTTGATGTTTCGAAAAAAGTAAATATATACTGAGAGTTGTCGCGTGGAGTTGAGTTATACTCCGGTTTGCTTTTTATGTTCTTATTCGAGTAAAAAAAACAAGGTCAGTAAAGATTTTATTGCATTGTTCTATTTTATTTGGAATACTCGTTCGGATTTTCTTGATATTTTTTGATCGCTGATGGAATTCTTTATCTTTTGCTTGTCTTTATTAAATCCAGCGTTTATCAATGCCTCTGACTAATCTATCAACTATCTGTAATATAAATGAGATATGACTAAAAATGTAGAAGGAATAAATGGTCACGACAGCGTCGAATTCCTCAAGTGTAGGAGACATTTTTTTCCAGAAATTACAAAATAACTGTGAATATTCCATCTTTGTATCAATTTCATCACTTCAACCTAATTTTCCAACGTATAGTTTTGATACAAAAATCTTTAGATGACACAAACACGAGTTCATAATGTGTAAAAACACATTTTACATCTACCGATGCCCATAATGCCCTCGCCCACCATATGGTGGAGGAGGTGGTCCACGTCCTCCCATCATTCCTCGTCCTCCCATCATTCCTCCCCCGCGTCCCATTCCAACTCCACCACCACCTCGTCCACTTCCACTTCCAATTCCCGTAAAACCTCTTCTTTCGTTCGCCTTTCTCAAAATCGCAGCTGCTTGACCAACATTAGCACCCTCTGGGGGCGCAGATGGATTTTTCCTCCAACCTTTTATTCTCTGAAACATAGGCGCATGCCGTAACATATCAGGCAACACAACAAACAATATTTGAGTCCCCTGGATGTAAACTTGATCACATTTCCTTTTCTTCTTTTTATCCTTCGAATTAGGACATGGAGATGTAATAACGGCGTGCTTGAGATATAAATTCATCTGATCTTCTGCCTCGAAGAGAAGTCCTCGTATGAGCTCTCCATGCTTTGTCTCAACCGTTATTACCGATCCTTCCGCATCGTGCAACAGTACAATTGGAATACCAACCCTATTATTTCCGACGACGGACATAACTCTCTATGTTTCAATGTTAAAACTGTAAAAAATAGGAAGGGGAGCAACTGTCACATAAAATATTGATACATCATGTCCATGTCCTCGTACACTGTACCGGGTATCGGTGCCTACGAGAGTACTCGTAAATGTGTGATGAGTGATGATATCGTTGATCGGATGGATAAGCGTGTGTCTTTGACTAATTTGTCTTTTGACGGGTACCTATTTTATTCAATTATTATTTTAGAGAGAGAGAGAGAGAGAGAGAGAGAGCTTTACTCGCTATTTTTGCTATTTTTGCTATTTTTGCTCCTCAATCCATGGTGTATGTACAACATGTGTCTGATGTCTGATAAACACATCTTGTAAGCTTCTACAATAATAATACATGTACTACACACACGTACGTACACACAACTCATATAACGCAAGATGAGGTACTCTGCAATAGTACGTCAGAAGAAAGCAGTGGCACGTTTTTGTGCGTGTGAGAGCCGTACACGAGATACCAATGTTGAATTATTTTTCTTTGCTTTTTTCTTTTTGTCGTTCCTAGGTCTACGTAGTTGAACTCCAACCTCTGTATCACATTTACTACCGTACATCGAAGACTCATGAATCTCTACACCAGCGTTTTCATTCTTTCGGCGCTTACTGCTTCGAGTAACGTGTCGGCATTTTCCTTCGTCAAACAGGTGGAGCACGCGAAAAGAAACTTTGCTGGTCATGGTCGAAACGTTCCTTCTACTACGAAACTGTTTGGTATTCTCGATGAAGTACGAGGAGATAACTTTGTCTTAGGTCAGGATGATGAGGAGGCAGGGATCTCAAAGCAGATGGAGATAGCTTACGAATCCTTCCTTGCTGAGCTCGTGTTCAGTCCTAATGACCCACGCCTCGATATTATTGATAATTACGAGCGAACCTGTGATCCAGAATGGCTTGCTTGGCTTGATGATAAGGTCGCCAACTCAGCAGATCCCGAAGAAAAGATGGCATTGAGAGATCTTCGTGGAATGATTGAGGATGTTATGCAGAAGGTCAAGTTAAGCAAGATGGCAGAGGAGCGCGAGGCCAAGGAAAAGACTGAAGCTGAGAAAGCCCGAATGGCAGCAGCAGAAGCAGCAGCTGAAGAAGGACGCTCATTGAGTAATGCTGACCTTCTTAAGCGGGCAAATAAGGTAAATACAGCTGGAGTGGATCAGCAATTAGATGAGCAAAAAGCTGAGAAGAAGGTTTCTTTCCTGGACTCGGAACTGACACCAGAAATCCGTATGAGTTATCAATCACTCGTGCAAGAACTTCTTCCACCCTACAGACCAGGCGAAACGGCGAAGAGCGTTGTATATACCAACTACGATAAATTTGATGCTCAGCTAATTAAAGTATTGACCGAATTAATCGAGAATGGTGACAATGATGCAAAACTAGTTTCAGAAGAATTAGCAATTGAGCAACAAAAACGACTTGCGGCAGCAACCGAAAACCTAAAACTAGTTTTGTCCGCAGGAGATCCACCTCGAATGGAAGGAGCCATCGTTCGATTAGGGAAGGAAGGAAAGATTGACGAACCGTTTTTGCTTTTATTAGAAGCGAATGCTAATCAGGCAAGAGCTGCTGGTGCTTCAGGACCTGCTGATTTGATGATGCGCCTTAAGGAAAAAGCGGTGGATGAAAAAGATAAGACGAGCTCTACCAAAGAGGTAAAGCTTTTACGAAAGCTGTTAAGGGAAGAATCATCAGAGGAGCGTGAGAAACTTCTTGAGGATGCGTTTACACCAAGACAAAACTTATTGGTACGTATCATAATTCGAAATTTATTAAATATCGATAAGTTATTGATTTTAGTCTTTTAAGGTCGAAGGGTCTATGGAAAATGCCCAAAAAGCTGCTGATGGCGAAGCTCCTGATCAAGAAAAACCTGTACCTGACATCCCGCCACCCGACTTTATTAATTGCTGCAAGGCAGTATTGCTGAATTTCGGTAACCTCGGTGTCGATTTGGACGACACACAACGTTTCGATTTGTCTGAAAAGGTCAAGGAAATTGCAGGAGAAGCTGAGATTGTTGCCACGAGGATATACGGTAAAGGTATGACAGCTAAAGAGCAACAAGATCGTGCATGGTCGGAACAGACTACGTCTATATTTGATCTTGAAAGGATGGAATTGGAAGCTGAAGCACGAGGAGAACATGCTCCATGGTCGAACCCAGATGCAGGCGATGAAATAATGCCAGGTTTCGATGCAGACGGAAGAATGTCGATTGGAGGTATATAGAACAATAATACTTTTAGTCACTTTAAAAATTCCAATACATTTTGACATGTGAATCGAAAGAGTCTCTATACAGAGGAAGAAGTGATAGTTGATGGCGAAATACGTTCATTCAAAAGCAAGTGTATTGTAAATTTTCCGTCTCCCATTTATTTCGCTGTAAAGATCTTGTATGTAGCCTTACTAGTAATTTCATCCGACTCGAAAAAACCTAATGAAGGTTGGTGGTAAAGTAAATTCTTAATCTTTACAAAGGTATACGCTATACTTGTTGTTTAAATGCCCTTCGTTTAAAAGTGGCGCTCTCTTTTTGCGGGGTAGTAATAAAATATTGGTCACAATCAGATCGGTAAAGAAAGGATGCTTCCGATTACACCTATAATGCAGAGAACCCAAACCTGCCTAATGCCAGTAAAGATGTATGCATACTTTTTATCTTCAAATTAAATTCATTCTATTTTATTTAGCATATTATTTTCTATCGCGCATTTCGTCCCACTTTACATAACTTCCAGAAAGTTGGTTATGGATTTTCAAGAGAATTCATGCACCATTCATAGCCCAAGAATAACAACGCGTTTGCTGGTATTGCACGAAGCAGACAAGGAAGATATCCACGATACAGCGACGTTATAGGGATCATACCATTTGATGGGTTCGTCAACAAAAGTCTCGTCCCCTTAATAGGTCGAGACTGAACAATTGCACGATGCATGTCTAGCGGATAAACCAAGGACCAGTACGCAATACCCGCAGTGCCACCGGCAATACAAACATTCACTGGATTGAAAGTCTTTCTCCCTTGTTCATCGTTTCTTCCTTTCATATTCATTTTCGCCATTTGATAAGTTGAAAAGTATGCCAAATTACCAAACATCTCACGCACAAATATTTGTCTACCTCCCAAGTACAGAGAAGAGATTCCAAAATTTGCAGTCAAGCTTAACAGCTCGCGGACATACGTTTTCAATATATTTTGACTATTTCTGTAATAGTTTCGGTTCATCGATTGCATGCATGCAGGATTGCAGGAGAGAAGGATTTTCGACCGAACCAACTCAAAAGGTGTGAAGAAAGTAGCAGTTACTACTCCGGTAAGTATTGAAGATAACATAAAGTTGGAATCAAATGCAGAAGCAGTAGCTCGATCAACGTTTAGCTGACTACAAATGTAGTTATTCGATCCAAACAGAATGCCTGCCGAAATAGCGCTGGTCCATATGCCTTCTGTTGCACATGATACCCGACTAACACTTGAAAACGCTTTAGCCTTTGGTGTCTCGTTTGTTGAGCCAGCACTTGACAAGTAATAACTTTTCAGAGTTCCCGCTTCGTCGACTATATTCATAGCTGGAAAGAAATGAGACTGCAACGTAGAAGTGTGGTTTTGCTGTAGAGAAATGCTGTTCGCTGCTTGCATATATAGACGGTTTAAGACATCATTTTGCGTCCTACCGAGAATTGCTTCTAGAATACCACCAAATGCTCCACCAACAAAAGCTCTAACCACAGTCACATCAGACGACAACTTCGAATTTTCATTCAATTTCGAAGAAAATTCCACAGTTGTGATCCCATTGTCATTGAATTGTTCATCCTCACAAAATTCACTTTCATCCGGAAGTGCGAAAACGTGACCAACTGGCCAAGGCATTTGAGCAAGGACGCGCACCGGTGCAGCTCTGCGATCATGATGCTTCTTGGAAGCGCGTATTTTTTCAAGCCTCTTTTTATTACGGTTATAGATCGAGGATCTTCCAAACACTGATGACATGCTTCTGGTATTTTGACTTTCACTCATTTTCTAAAGATTTTTTTTTTAATAGGAAAGGTTAATTGTTCACTGACGTAATGTATGTATGATGAATACCTGACCTAATCGTGATCAAATATTGCATCAAATACAAATTACTCTTGTACAAATACAAATAAAATGATGTTTTCTTGCGAATCTGTCAACATACCCGTAGCACGTACTTGATTACTGGTCTACATTCGTTTGCGTAAAATCACGGAAAAGTTTCATGATGAAACAAGAATGTCAAGATTCCGTCGAAAATTCAACATAAATAAGAAATTTCATTGGCTCTGTGATATAAATTGTTGAACTTCGAAAGTTGCACTCGAGAATCGATAAGGTCGCTGCCATCGTTCGTCAATGTTCGGTCGTGTCTATCGGTTTATAATTTCGTTGTCTCCATATTTCATGAAAATAAATAAAAGCGCGAACTCGAACATTCGAAAAGATGCTCTCACGAATGTCTTCATTTCAACATTGAGTAGAAAGTATTCTCCACGAAGCGATCGATGTTTTGGGGGTTCTTCAAAGATTAGCTGTGAATACGAGAGAAAGTTGTAAAGTTCCAAAATGACCTACCTAAAAATTGCAACTTTCTATAATGACCTATCTAACAAAAAAGAGTATCCATAAGTAGACATAACCAAAATGATAGCTCATAAATAGACAGTTCAATTGGATGTTTTTCTTTAGCATACAAACATATACGAACTTTTATTAAATTAGATTTAAGGAAACTCTGGCGCATTTTGTCACATTCTCAGTAGAGTCTAGTTTGCGTACCGGTACTGAAGTCTGCTTCATAGCTGTGCATTTATTCCAGAACGTGGCTGAACCATCGCCATGTCCATTTCGTCAAACTCCAACGCGTCAGTAGAACGTGCATCCAAAGAATAGCGGCACTTTCAGAAGCCTAATAGTCTTATAAGGGTACCGGTTGTGTTCCGCTACCGATGCTGGAATCACGGTACCATCGTCCACCTGCACCTGGGACATGGTAATGTCAGAATTCAAAATGTGTGATTCAGGGCTTGGTAATAAATCGGAAAAGGAGTACTACAGTAGTGAAGGTACTACTTTTTTACTAATTACTACCCGATTTTGATTTAAGTAGTTTGTATCAGGTAGTGGCTTTAACTTTTAAAAGTTGTTCATGCTTCAAGCTCAAATGCGATTGTTACTGGTCACACAGTTTAACTGTTTCAGACCCAGCCGCGCTTAACCCTTAAGTTCGGTAGAGGGCGTGGATCCACGGTCATGCGTGGATCCACGCCTTAGCTTTTCCACACCTCTTTCGTTCTTTAGTTCTGTGGATCCACACATTACGCAAATGAAAAATAAATAATTATCTGATTTGGCAACTTTTTCTTTTTCGGCTTCATATCCCCAAGAGAAGAGCGAACTTTGCACAATACGACAATCATCTCATTACATATCAAATAATCATCATCCTTCACCATCACATCCCTCTTTCGTGAGAAAATGAATAACTTTGCATTCGCCTATTCAGGTACATATTTTTTTAAAATGATCTAATCTGGTGGAATGAGACATGCGTCAACTCCTGTTCGTAGGAAAACTATTGGGGCAGAATGATACGGTAGCTTTACCAACTCTACATATGATATGATTTTAACCATGTGCGAGTATCTGATCTTTCGTTTATGTACAATCAAAGCAATTACGGAGTAAGATTTGACGGCTCATACGGTATCGATTACATGATGAATGACATAGCGAAAGAAGTCGAAAAGAGAAGTTTAAGAATATCTTGTCGAGGAAAAAAGATTACTTTGAAAATTATAAAACGTCAAGAAAATGCGAAGGAACCT
>Ga0209092_10004255_pt1 | contig 12034 bp, 9 predicted proteins | sample FraStrMetagenome_FD_187446 | JGI IMG/M metagenome (GOLD analysis project Ga0209092, IMG submission 187446) | Marine eukaryotic phytoplankton communities from Arctic Ocean - Fram Strait ARC3M Metagenome (SPAdes) (version 2) | ecosystem: Environmental > Aquatic > Marine > Oceanic | place: Fram... | reverse complement strand
CTCTTGTGCAAGAGCTGCCATGATTTCTGCTTCAACGTCAATACCGTGCATAGACTGTGCGTCTTGTGCAGCTTCAAACGTCCAGCGAGCTGACAACTTACGTGTCTTAGCTTCTACTGTCTGCTTCAAGATTTGAATTGACATTTTACGTCCAGCAGCACCTTCTAGAGCAGCAGTACTTGCAGCTTTAGCAGTTGCAGCATCACCTGAATATGCTTCAGCAATTTTGAATGGGCTTAGAGCCTCTTCGCCTGCTGTAGTATCAGTGTTGCCTGCTGATGTGTCATTCATAGTATCTGAATAACGTACACGTAGTGTGTGAATTTGTCCAACTGGACCAGTCATTGGTTGTACACCAACTAATTCGTTAGCAATAACTGTTGGCATAACACGACGGATAACTGGTAGGATTACACGGTTAAGTGTAGCTACGTTACCTGCAGATGTTGCGCCTGCTGTTGCACTCTCTGACAAATACTTGCGAGTGTTTTCTAGTGTAGCAGCCATAACAGACTTCTTGTTGCCTTGCAGGCCTTCAAGAAGAGCATTTTTGGTGTCTACCCAGCGTGATTCTAGTAGTTCTGACATCATTATCTCCTTAATTTAATCCAGCAAGACGGCGTATGTCTAAGACATTATTGTTTGAGTCGTCTGCTTTAGTTGTCATTGTTTTTTGTTCCGTACGGTTGCCTGTTACTTCTGTGCCTTCTGTAATTACTGCCTTGCGCTTTGCTGGAGTATTTCCGTCAATAACTGATGGTAAGTACTTGTCAAAAGATTTTTGAAGTCTATCGGTTTGTACTGATTCCAGTAAGTCTGTCATAATCTCACGCTGATCTTTGCCTAATGGCGAAATTAACGAGTTCATAATCTTTTCTCTTTTAGCTGATTCAACTAGACGCTGTTTTTCAACGCTAACTGATTCTGCAAGTGTTTTAGCTTTGCCAGCAAATGCTTTTGCTTCTGCTAGTTGCTTGTCTTTTGTTGCAAGTACACCCATTAGTTTACTAACTTCTGAATTTTCATTCAAGTGTGAAGTTGTATACTCATTTGCAAATGCTTCAAATATTTTACGACCAAAGTCGTTGCTTCGTGCTGCGTCAATATCTTCTTTCAATGCATGGATTTCACCTTTAAGTGATTTACCAACCATTTCAGATACTGCTGTAGCACTTCTTTCGATAAAGTTAGCTTTAACTTTAGCAAAGTGTGTTTTAGCTTCACGTACAAGGCGTACCTTGGTTTCAGCTAAGTCTTTCTTGTCTTCTGCAAATTCTGCAATTTCACCTGCTAGAGACTCAACAACAAACTCTTCAAGCTTGGCATATGATTCAGCCATTGCTTTCTTGTCTGCTCTTAATTCTTTAATTTCGCTTGCTAAGTTCTCAGCAACGAAACCCTTCAGTAGATTTGCATTTTCACGTTGGGCAACAGCATATTTTGCTTTTGCTTCTGCGAGCTGCTTGCGGTCATCCACAAACTCTGCAATCTCTTCAGCAAGACGCTCAGAAAGCATTGAGTCGATAGCTTCAACCATAGTTGACTTATCGTGCTCATACTTTTGTGCAAACTCTTCACGTAACTCAGCAGTTGCCTGCATTTTGTTTTCCTGAATCTTTTGCGTCCAAGCCTCTTCAATTTGATCTCTAATTTCAGTTGAAACAACGTCATTTTCAAATAGAGTTTTTAGTGCATCTATCATTACATTCTCCTGTTTCATTGGAGTTTACTAATCATGTTGATTAGTGATTCCTTAAGATACTTTTGTGCCTTTGTGTCGTGTTTAGTTGCCTGTGCTAGTTCCCATGCCTTCATTCCACCACGTGTATTCATTAAATTTTCATAAATTGCTGTGGGGTATGCACCAGGGGCGCTAGGCTGAGCCACAACGTCCACAGTGATTATTTCAAAGTCAGAGACGGTATTACTGCCGTCTTCTGCTACATTACCGCTACCACGTGACGAGACGCCTAGTTTAACGCCTGCTTCAAGCATCGTTTTAACTAGGTTCCCCATCGGTGTTGGTAAAATCTTCATCTTGCCGTAACCGTTATCACCATCCATCCACGTTTCCGTGATCATATGGCTTACACGATCAATGTTTATATTAAGTCCTTCTGGATGATCAACTTCTCCGAGAACACTGTATCCTCCAGTAATTTGATCATTGAGAGTTTTGACAGCCCTGCCTATTTCATTTACAGGATACACTCGCTGATTAGCATTGCGAACGCCACCTTGGATCATAATACCTTTTAAATAAAGGTCTTTTCCTTCGTTGGCATTCTCAAGTACTATATTAGCTTGGTCGAATGTCAAATGCTCTTGTAGGTTTTTCATCAATCAGTCCTTAACCTTGCTTACTTTGCTCTAGATGATACTTTGTTTAAAGTACTACCTGCGGCTTTGTCAGCAGTTTCGCCAGCGCCTTTCTTTTCTGCGCCATGCCCTGCAGGAACAGTTTTACCTGCCTTTGCAGCCTTGCCACCAGGAACGTTAACGTTACCAGTACCAATGTCCTTTGCACTTGTATCACTTAAAGCATTACCTTTAATTGTACTTCCTGCTCCAACTTCTGGATCGCTTGCTACTGCATTTTTTGCAATGTTAGCACTTGTGCCACCCATATTGTTTGCGCTTGCTACTGTTGACTTTGAGTTTGCACCGTTGTCGCCCATTGTAGCTGATACTTTTTCTACATACTCACGCATTGTTTCGCTTGCTGACTTTTCGCCTTCTTCAACTTCTTCGTCTGCTGCTTCTTCAACTTCTTCGTCTGCTGCTTCTTCAACTTCTTCGTCAGTTGCTTCAAATGCAAATGCTTCTTCTGGCTCTTCTTCGCCTTCAGCATCGTCGTCAGCTTCTTCGCCATCGTCTTTGTCTGCGTCATCACCAGCCATCATTTTTTCAAATTCTGCTTTTAGGTCGTCTAGTGCGTCTTCTAGGTCTTCTACACGATCTTCAACATCGCCTTCTTCACCTTCGTCTTCGTCGCCTTCTTCACCTTCGTCGTCCATGCCTAGATCAGCCATCATATCGTCTGCTGGATCTCCGCCCATGTCGTCGTCTGCTTCTACTTCAAATGTATCTAAGTCAAAGTTTTCTTCAACTTCTTCTGATTCATCTTCGTCTAAGTCTTCGTCAGTTGCTTCATCTACTTCTTCATCAGTTGTTTCTTCAACTTCTTCGTCAGTTGCTTCATCTACTTCTGCTTCGTCTTCTAGTAGTGACTCATAGATATCACGTGATTTTTCAACTACAATCTCGTGAAATAATTCTTCTGCTGCTGCTTTGTCTTCGTTAACAAGCAATTCTAGCATTTGTTCAAATTTATTTTGATTTGACATTTTTAACTCCTATAAATGTTTTTAGTTGCACAGAAGATTACTCCTGTACTGGGCTGTCATAATATATTTACTCTATTAACATAAAAGTACGTAGAAATAGGCTCAAAACAAGCCGTTTAGGAAATATTGAAGGATTTTTTAAATTCTTCAGCTGTAATATGGTCTAAATTGTCTATATTAGAAAATTCTTTTGGTATGAATGCATCTTCTTGCACTACTCTTATATATCTCTTTTTATTAAATTGTTTGCAAGTTGTTAGCGTTTGATTGAGCCAATTTCCATAATAAGTTGCTTTATCAGAACTTTTTTTATAATTTCTGCTGTCTGAATATATGTTATTAATTTTATTATCAAGGCCTTGATAATCAAAACCTAAAATATAAATGTCTTGATAATCTGAATTACTAGCTAACCATAAGGCTGTAGGACCACTACTCCATCCTTTACTAGTATTAAAAAAATTAAATCCATTCATGCCATTATATGCACGATTAGGATTAGTCCAAACTTGATGTTTGTGTTGATACCCGGCTTGATTAATTTCTAAAATCATTTTTGTATCAACTGCAACTAAGTAATCGGGTTCAAACTCTCGGTACAACGCATTGCATCCATAAATAGGTCCAAACTTTTTTAGCTGAGTTATATCAATAGATGTTCGGCTAGTGCCATTGCCTAACACAAATGCTTTTTTTACCAATAGTTATACTCCGCCTGCCTCTGTGTTTGCTGCTATACCATACATTTGCTTTACGAACTCTTGTTCTTTACGCTGTTCTTCTGTATGTAGTTCAGATGCTTTGCGGATTCGATTAATTTGGCTTAGAGTTAACCTTGTTTTACGTGTATCGCCTTTCTTCATTGGCGAATCATCATAGTCTGCCTCGTAGCGTTTATCTTCTACAGGCTCAACAGATTCAGGATCGTGGTAAAATAATTCTCTAAGTATCATATTGTATTTATATCGTTTGCTCAGTTCCTGCTGCTGGTGCACCTAGTTCATCTCCAGTAACTGTTTCTGGGCCTGTTGCATCACCGCCAGCAATTCCATCAGCACCTTCAGGTGCTTCGTCTTCAATTCCGCCTAAGTCAGCACCGATGCCTGCACTACTAATGCCTGCGTCACGCATTTCTGCATTTGCATCGCCCGGAGTAGGTTCTAAGTTTTCTTCGTTCTCTTCTCGCCACAAGCGTTCGTTTTCTGCAATTTCTTCTTCTGACAATCCTAAGAAACGTTGCATAGCAAATCTATTAGATAGATACGGTATAGCTGCCATTTGTGTATATGTTGGTATACGTGCATTATCAATTTCAGCTTGTCTATAGCTTGCAAAGTTCTGTGGTGGTTGGAATTTAAGATCAAACATTGCAGTATCAATGTTTACGCCTTTTTCTAACAAGTAACGTTTAAACTCTGTGTCAAACTCTTCAACAATTAAGTTTTGTAGTCTTTCGCAATAAGTATTAAATCTTAGTTCTTGTATGTAGGCTGTGCCGACACGACCATCATTGTATTGGGAAGCAGAATCGTCTGCGCCTGTGGGTAAGTAACTGCTAGGAATACGCAATCCGCGAACCAGTTTGTTAGTAAAGTATCTAAGGTCATCAATCTCTCCTAAGTTAGTACCGCCTGGTAGTGTTTCTACTTTTGAGCCACGCCCTTCAGCAGTTTGTGGGAAGAAGTAATCTTCGTTGATTGACAAAGGATTGTATGAACTGTCTATGACATTAGCACCACCCCCTGTTGACGATGGGATTCGTCTCTGGTGTATTTCCGTCTTAACACGCTCCACAAACTGCATAGCAAGGTGTGATGGCATGTTACCCACATCAACATAGAATACTCTGCGCTCCGGAGCACGTTGTACGCGATATATGATAATTGCGTCTTCTAATAATTCTTTTTGTTTGTATACTTTAAAAATAGTTTCAAGTAGACTGTTACCAAACGGATAGTTGTTGTCTAATCCTTCTGATAAACTTAAATGTACAACATGTTCTGCATCAACAGTAAACTCGCTATCGTCTGTGCTAAAACGTGAGCCGCTTATTCCGCCTGTAGGGCCTAGCATGCCTTTTGCGCCGCCCGCAGAACTAGATGACTGATATTGTCCGCCGCCTGCTGGACTCATATTGCCATTGTTTACATATGGTGTTGTTGCAATGCCATCTTTAAAATTAAAGTTTACATTTTTAATAACATATTGCTCAGGAGTCTTGCCTTCGCTTTCGTTTACAATAATACGTGTTACGTTTGCAGGATCAACATGAAACCATTTTTTAGTTTCTGGATCTCTTAAGAAGAATTGATCTCCCATTTTAAATACATTACGCAGTACTCTAAATATTCTTGTTTCAAACTTCTGAAGTTTATTCCACTGTTGCAAATATTGTCCAATAATATTAATTTCACTATTGGTTGCTTTCTTGCCTCTGTAGTCTACAATGAAAGGAGTATTGTTTTGTTTATTTTTTTGTGTGCAGAATTCAGCAAGAATATCAAGTGCAGCATTAACTTCGCTATCTTGATCCATTGTGTTGTATTGTCCGTAGCGTTCAACTCTGTTTGGCGAACCTACATATACATCAGGCAAGTAACTTGAATAGTTAGAACGTGCCGGACCGGCCATATTACCATTTCCGCGACTTGTAAACGGACTATAACTTCCGTTTTGATTATCACCTGTTGGTACTGGTGTAAAATGTTTTTTCCAACTCATTTAATTTTCCTCATTAGCCGCCTCTGCTAGGGCTTCTAGCAGCTATATTATATCCCATAGCTGCATCGGCAGTATTTCGTTCAACTTTAATATCTAAGTCTCGCATTTCTTGTAATAGTTTTAATACTTCTTGCATAGTACTATTTAACTGTCCTGTGCCTGCATTTGAAGCAGGTGTGGACGATGTTTGAGACATTACCGAACCTGCGTTAGTTCCTGTGCCAGCCGTAAACATGCCATTATTGTCTTTAGAAAGTTCTTTATTTAAATCACCTAATGTATCAACAAGGTCCTGCATAGCTGTATTATAACTGGTTACGCCTGCTGTGTCAAGTCCTGATTTTAAAATATCTAAATTTGATTGTAATCCAGTGATATTTGCAATGCTAGTCATACCAGTTGCAACACTAGTAATATTTTCTCCAGTTAATGCACTAATTCTTTCTAAGCCTGCAATAGTCTTTGAACTAAATTCACCCTTACCTTCAATTTCGTCACCTGTTGGCATGCCTGTAAGCGCAGTTGCAAACGCAGACATTGCGTTTGCATTTGCTACAACAGCAGGTGCATCAATTTCTGCTGCACCAAATTTAGTAATATGATCCCAGGGCATTACATCAGCGCCAGTAAAGAAGCTTCCTATTGCGCCAAATAAGCCGCCGGATTTCTCTGTCTTTATTTCTGGCATACCGTCCATTGCAGTAGCAAATGCGCTTACTGCATTTGCGTTAGCAATAAGTTGGACAGTATTAAATGATCTTTTACCAAACGCTTCCATAGGAGCAAATGGATCTTTGTTGCCACCTAGTAATCCAATGATACCGTCTGTTAATGCAGTAAACACACTAGCTGCAGGCGAAGCAGGAAAATCTTTAACTGCATCTGCATATGCACTTAATGCACCTGCATTTGCAATTATACCAGCAGTATTAAACGTCATTTCTCCAAATGCTCTAATTGGTGCCATTGGATCTTTGTCGCCACCTAGTAATCCTGCAACAGCACCTTTGAATGCACCAAACACATCAGCACTTGGAGAAGCAGGAAAATCTTTAACTGCATCTGCATATGCCGAAACAGCTCCTGCATTTGCAATTATGTTAGCGGTGTTTAATGTCATTTCTCCAAATCGTTTAATCGGAGCCATTGGATCAGTTTCGCCACCTAGTAATCCTGCAATAGCACCCTTGACTGCACTAAACACATCAGCGGCAGGTGACTTAGGGAAGTCTTTAACTGCATCTGCATATGCACTCACTGCAGAAGCATTATCAATAATACTTTGCTCATCAAGTTTTATTTCACCAAAGCGTTTAATTGGTGCCATTGGATCTTTGTCGCCGCCGAGTAGTGCTGATATGCCGCCTTTGAATGCACCTAGTACATCAGCAGCAGGTGATTTTGGAAAGTCTTTAATAGCCATTGCATATGCACTTACTGCAAAAGCATTTGACACAATCTGTGCTGAATTGAGTTTCATTTCTCCAAAGGCTTTAATTGGAGCCATTGGATCTGTTTCACCACCTAGCAGCGATACAATTCCTGATTTAAATGCTCCTAACATCGAAGGAGCAGGACTTGTAGGAAAGTCTTTTATTGCAAATGCGTATGCTGCAACTGCTCCTGCATTTGCAATTATGTTAGCAGTATTAAGAGTCATTTCACCAAAGCGTTTTATTGGTGCCATTGGATCAGTTTCGCCGCCAAGTAATGATACAATTCCTGTTGCAAATGCGCCTAGTATGCTAGGAGAAGGACCTCCATCAAATCCTGCCATTGCTTTGCTGTATGCCATCATTGCTTTGGCATTATTTTCAATTTGTGTAGTGTCTAACTTAGCGTCGGAAAATTCTTTTAATTTTTCTAAAGGTCCTTTGCCAGGAAGTGCGCCGAATATATTTGAAATTACATTACCTGCGCCACCTAGCGCACTTCCTGCGCCAAACACCAACAAGCCTGCACCAATTGCTGCCATTCCTTTACCAGCAGCTATTAATCCAGCACCGTCTAATTCTTCAAAAGACTTCATGCCTTCTGCCATAGTAGGTAATGCTTTGCCTACCATCCATGTTGCACCTGCTACAGCAGCACCTACTCCTAGAATTACAAGACCTAGATTAACGCCGCCGAGTAATACTGCTGGGTTAGCAAATGCTGCAATGCCTTTGGCTAGACCTTTAAGCACGCCGCCAAGGCCTGCTCCAATGCCTTTACCTATGTTTCCAATCCCTTTGCCCAATCCTGCTCCTGCATTGCCGCCGCCCGGTCGACCGCCGCCGCCACTATCGTTGCCGCCTCCTCCAAACAATCCACCAATACCCGACGTAAGTGCATTTTTAACTTTGTTTAAAGCAAATAATCCTACAACAGCTCCTACAATAAGTCCCGACCCAGACCATAATATATCCTTGAGCCAACCACCTACCATTTCTCCAATATTTAAATCGCCAAATAATCCTTTAACATCTTGTTCAAGAACTTTTCCGTCTGAACCAACTTCGTCGCCTTTTTTGCCTCCGAAGATTGCAGTCATAAAATCAAAGTCTTCTACATTTTGTATAAATCCAGTAATTGTGTCTGATAGTGTTTGAATACCTGTTGTAAATGCTTCACTTTTAATAAATGTTTCTAATTTTGCAGCTACATTGCCAAGAGCTGTTTGTATTTTATTTAAAGGACTGTCTGCACCTCCGGTAGTTAACACTGACATTAAACTACCTCTAATATTTCTTAAAGTTTCTTCAAATCCTAAAATGCCAAGATTTTTCTCTCTCTCAGCTTCCATTGCCACTCGTTGTTTTTCAGCTTCTTGTTCATCAATATGGGCCAATCTAGCAAGTTCAGCACTAGCAGACAATGCTTGTCCGTATCCAGAGCCGCTAGCCATTAATGCTTCTGCACCTGCTCCCATAGATTGAGCTTTCGAATCTAATTCATCTCTAACTTTGACTAAGAAATTATTATATTCAGTTGGATCCATATCTTTGATAAGATGTGCTTGATCTCTAAATGTATCCGAAGCAGCCATCATTCCTTGGGCTATTTCACTATTTGCAATACCGTCAGCCATGTCTGTTAGAGCTTCTTTAAATGAAGCTGGTGATTGTGATAAATTAGCTTGGAATGCAATACCTTCTTCTGTGGTCATTCTTGCAATTGCAAGTCGACTACGTTGATCAGCCATACCAGCATTCATTTCGTCACGTATTTGATCTCGACGTTTACCTGTAACTGCTGCTAGTTGGTCAATAGTTTTCATATAGTCAGCAGCACTTTTTGCATTTAGTCTACTATTGCGGCGACCAGTTCCCATTTGTTGTTGATTGTACTCTGCAAAATCAAGTAAACCTTCGTTCAGTTCAGCAGTAGTATACCCCATGTTTATAAGTGATCTTCCTGGGCCATCTCTAAGTTCTTTTGACAATGCTGCAAATGCCATTGCACCTTGTGCGGTAGTTGCACCAAACGCTTTCATTCTTTCTGAGTTACTGGAAACAAGTTCTGTAAATTCACCTAGAGGCATAGAAGCCCTAGCTGCTACGTGTCTAATATCGTTGAGTCCGTTGCCAAAAGTTGCACCGACATTACTAAGTTCTCTAAAACTACTAACATTTTCATCTATTAAACTAACTAACGAAGTTAAATGTCCGCCAACTAACGGAATATGCCTTGTAAAATCACCTAGTTGGGTTCCTCCGTTAGCAAGTTCTCCTGCTAGACTAAGAGCACTTTTACCAACTGCAAAAAGACCAGAAGTAAGACCTGATAGAACAGTTCTAGTTGCTTCTCCCATTGCAGCGCCAAGTGCTTTTGTCTTTTCAGTTGAAGCAGCCGTAGCTTCTTCAAATTCTTCAAGTTCGTCAGTTGCATCTGCACTTGCTTTAGCAAGTCGTTCGACTTCTTTGCTAGCTTTGCTTTTGCCGCCAGCCATCTTTTCCATTGCGTCAAGAAGCTTGGCAAGAGTAACTTCACTAGCTACACCATCACCGCCTACATTACTAATTTCTACTTCATCAACCACTATTCAATTTCCACAGTTATATGCGCACATAAATAAAAGAGATACATATTTACATAATGTATTTATACGGAGACGAACATGGCAGAATTTGACCCTACACAATTTAATAGTAATATTGAACAAAATCCACTAAGAAAATATTTTAGACAACCTAAAATGTATACCCAACTACCGTCTCGAGGTAATTTCTACCCTGATGGTGTGTTAGACATGCCAGAAACAGGTGAACTACCTGTATTTGCTATGACAGCAAAAGACGAATTGATAATTAAAACACCTGACGCTTTACTTAATGGTCAAGCAACTGTTGATGTTATTACAAGTTGTATACCAGCAATTAAACAACCTTGGAAAATGCCAAGCGTTGATCTTGATGCATGCTTAGTTGCAATAAGAATTGCAACCTACGGAGAAAAGTTAGAAATAACAACTAAAGTTCCAAATATCGGTGAAGACAGAATGTTTGAAGTTGATTTACGAAAGATTTTAAATGATTTAGTTACACCCGAATATGAAAATACATTAACTATTAATGATATTAGCGTTGTATTACGACCATTATCTTATAGAGAATTTACTGATAGTAATCTAAAAACATTCGAAGAGCAACGTATCTTTTCATTAGTTAATGACGAATCTATGGATGATTCTATTAAACTAGCCAAGTTTAATACAAGCTTTAAAAAACTTACTGACCTAACAGTTAGCATGATGGGTAAAAGTATTGCTTCATTAACAATTGGAGATACTATTGTTACAAATCAAGAACATATTGCCGAATTCATTGACAACGTTGACAAAGAGTTTTTTAAAGACATTACTGATCATTTAGAACAACAGCGTAAAAAGTTTGCAATTGAACCTATTAAAGTACAAAGTCCAGACGAAGATGTTGCTGCAGGCGCTCCTGAAACTTGGGAAGTTCCGATTACATTTGACCAATCAAATTTTTTCGGATAAGGATCTTAGCGTGGAGCGTACCTGAGATCCTAGAAGAAGTCAAGCATATGGAAAATGGGCAAAAAGAGCTCAAGTCTGAAATATTAAGACTATGCTGGTATATGAGAGGAGCAGTAACACTTGAAGAAGGTTACACGCTATGTAATGAAGATCGATTACTTATTAGCGACATTGTAAAAGATAATTTAGAAACAACTAAAAAATCTCAAATGCCATTCTTTTAGATTAAACTAATTCCAAACAGACTATTAGTGCCTTCTAGTAAGTGTACACGTATTCCTAAATCACTCCAACGTAAATTATTTTCTTTTAACATTTTAGTAATTTCAAAGTAAACGCTTTGTGTTAAGAATCTTTCACCTGCTTTAGCATTTCCAATCCAAGCTTGTTGTTGTTTACTAACATCAACACCTGCTTTAGCAAAAGTCATAATCTTTTGTGCTGCTGCAACTCCACTTTCTTTATCACCTTTTGCTAATTTAGCAAGGTCACTTGCAATAGTAGCTGCTGTCTTTGGCGGCATTGGCTTTTGACCACCTTGTACTTTACGAATGTCGCCTTTAGCTTTTTCAAAGGTATCCCCTGCTGCTGCGTTTTTAGGCGCTGCTGCTGGTTTTGTTGCTGGTGCTTGTCCTGGCGCCGTAGTAGCTGCTGTAGCGCCTTGTGCTGCTGGTTGCGCACTAGGTGCTGCGTTTGCTTGTGCAGGTTGTGCTGCTGTGTTAGGTGCTGCTGCTGGTTTACTTCCTAATGAATCAATATGTGTAACAAGTGCTTTAGCATCTACTGGTGTTAACTTAGCTACAGCTTGTTGAATACCTTTAAAGTCCATTGTAGCTGCTGTTTGTCCTGGCTTTGCTCTCGGTGCTGCTGGTTTACCACTTGGTCCTGGCTTTGCTCCTGGCGCTGCTGGAAGTTTTGCTCCTAGTGTTTTATAAACTGGTGCTAACACTTTGTCATCAACACCTTGTTGTCTTAGTATGTTGGC
>Ga0209092_10004252_pt1 | contig 12042 bp, 5 predicted proteins | sample FraStrMetagenome_FD_187446 | JGI IMG/M metagenome (GOLD analysis project Ga0209092, IMG submission 187446) | Marine eukaryotic phytoplankton communities from Arctic Ocean - Fram Strait ARC3M Metagenome (SPAdes) (version 2) | ecosystem: Environmental > Aquatic > Marine > Oceanic | place: Fram... | reverse complement strand
AAGAGGAAAAATCAAGAGAACCAATGGATGAAAACGCTCCTCCTCCTATCGACCGTGGTATAATCGAGATGTTCTTTGACACCTTATGCGCTCCATGTGGATTAAAAGAAGCTGCAAATGCATACCAAGCTGGACAAATGGAGAGAAAAGATGGGTACTTATATACAAGGGGTAAGTAACGTTCAGACACTACTACATTGTTTTGTTTGCAAACTTAAAGCTCAATTGTAATAAATTTCTTCTCTGCCTTAAATTCCTCTTAGATATGAATGGATCATACGTCAAATGAAAGTGGAGACATTATTATTCTATCTAGATGTTGCAATTTTAATTCTTTCCGTCGCCTGATTTCTATCTGCTCAGAGAAGGCGAGGAATCCTAAAATTTGTGGGAACGACAATGAAAGAAACTTCCGAAACAAGTTACTGTGGTTGAATCTAGAATTCGACCTGTAACTTGTGAAAAGTATCAGGTTACTGTAATGCATATTATTATTTTTCTTAATTAAGTAGTGTTTTGTTCTCTTTCTTCAGGGTATTCATCGAACCCATCATTATTCCAATTTAAATCACCATAATTCGACCATTCTTGAATTTCTTCGTCTGATACCTCACTTCTTAATCCTGTTAAAGCCTCATCCAACTCCTTTTCGTCCCGTGAGGAATGAAGAACAATCTTAATTGGCCATTCATATTCCTCAATGTTGGACTCTGAATTAGGTTCTACATTCAATTGAAGCCTATCTGAAAGAGCGAATGACAAACAATCGCCTGTTGATGGAACAGCGATATTCCAAGATTTATGTCCATCTTGCAAAGCATTCCATCTTGTAGTGGTGAAAGCAATAACAGGTTTTTTGTGCTTAAGACATGCTGGTAAAGACATGCTCTTAGCAGCTTCTTTATGGGCCATATTGTAACGTAACATTAGTGCATCAATGCCCTCATAGGATGCTAATATAGACCCAACCGTATGCGAATGCGTTGATGCTGCTATATACCTCACTTTTCTATCTTTAACCCACTTTTTTGCATGCTCGATCGCAAGTTGAATATCTTCGCTTTCCAACTCAGAAGGACAAACATATTCCAAAACAAACATATCTAAATATTCACCACCGGAATAAAGTAACGCATCGTTCAGACGTTGGTCCATGCTTGATATAGAGCGATCAGTTCCTCCGCTAGCAATGAAAATATCTTTTCGCGAGATCTCTTCGGAGTCACAAATATCGTTTAATATACCAGACATGAATGCTGGATATCTGTGTGGATTGTAATAAAAATAAAAAGGAGCACCTACTGTTTCTTTATTGCTGTTATTAATAGCATCCATTTCTTGCAAGCGCTGATAATATGAATATGGAAGAGAGGATGGTTGAGAACTCCTAGCTGCTCCGCCCAAAGCGTATGAACAAACTGGTTTCCCAGAGGCCGTGGTAAGCGAATGGATTGCTTCTGGCATTGACAGGGGTGCTTTATGAGGAAGGTGTGGAGAATTGGATAAGCATCTAGAGAGAGGGAAAGTGTCAAATACAATTGCAAGACATATTAGCGTGACATTATGTACGGATTTTCCCATGATTTTAATAGTGAATGCTCTTTTATTCTGTTGTATGTATAAAATTAAAAAAATGTGGTTGGGTAGTAGCGTTACAGTGTTTTGAGACTATCACTTAAAGAGTACAAATGGGATTAATTTGGATTCTTCATTGAATGATGATTAGTAACAGTTAAGAATAAGGGGTGCTCGGGATTTCTTTATAAGTAAAACAAAAGCTAGAATTATTTCTTACATGGATTGGGCATAAACAGTTCTTTCGTTTATTACTTTAATTCTGATTAATGATAATAGCAAGACTTTAGTGTATGACCAAAAATGAATGAATATCACGTACAAAGATGTCAAAGTCCTTCTTGAATGCTATGCGATTCTTACGTCCTTCAAATCCAATGCTATTGACTTTTGAAAGAACATCAGGTTTAAGAAGGCGCTCAAAAGCAGTTTGAAGCCTTTCCCTTTTACTGATTGTATCGAGTGCGCCTGAAATTTCATTTACCAGACCTACAAATTTCTGTATATTAGCAGCAACCAATGGTAGAAGTGCGTTACCAGCCGCTTCAATTCGATCCCAAACTATCGACTGAAAGATTATCTCCTGGAGGAGCCTACGGCTGCAATTCAATAAAATATCAGGATGTTGTGTTAAATGTGTTTGTAAGATCCCAGTCTTTAGATGTTCTCGAGCAACTTCGGCTATGCCTCTTAAAGATGATTTGGAAATTGAAGGATCTGAATGTGACATTCCGAATAAAAGAGAATCTAAAAGAGCAGAAAACAAATCATAAGGAAGAGTGCATGCTTTTTCAGGATAAGTATCCATCATGAAACCAACAAGAGAGAAGTAGTGAGAACATAGTTTTGGATAGTGTAGTAGCCCCTGAGTCATAAGAGGAAGAATTTGTTGCAACCCAAAAAAGATAACATCCGTAACTTGCTTCGACTGAACCGATTCTGCTCCATGACTCTCTGTATTACAAATGTCAATAAAATCTTTAGTTCCTAGGTGAATAAGTAGTTGAATAGCACTAAGCACATCGGAAAATTTTTGTTCTTCTTCTGCATCCGCCTGGAGACCCCTAGTATCCCCACGATGAACAACTCTAGAGGCACAATGACATGTACTATAGCTCTTTAACAAATCAGCACTCGTTTGGAACAAGACAATACAGCATTTTGCATCAAGGACAGATATGTACTGTTCAGCGTAATCTCGAAATAAATGCAACAGAGCTTCACAGATAGAGAGATCTTCAGCATAAAACGTCATTAAACCTGACAAATGAGGTAGGACTGGTGTTAAAAATGTAGGAATTCGATCTGGATGATAATTTTGACAAATTCCAGTGTGAAGGAAAACGCAAAGAGAAGACAGATCTTGAGCTCGGATGTCTTGAGGGTCGACTGTTTTATCTCTGTGTTTGAAACATAATTTTGATTCCAAAAGTTAGCATAAACACAATCGAAATTTGTTAGGATTGTATCACCGAATACTTACCGTAGAGCTTGGACCAAATTTGAGAAAGATGATTGAACAGATCGCAAACAGCATTCATATAGCAACATTGCTTTTTGATCATCATCACAACAGCAACTCAGGATCCCTTGCAAAACTTTACCTCTACCTTCATAGGAAATTCTCAAATATCCTTTTACCAAGTCTTTAGACAGATTCTGACAAATATTGTTGTAATTTGAAATCGCTTGATCTAGTTCTGCATCTGAAGCGCCATGCCAAGCCCCAGCTGTTACAGCATGCAAAGCAACAAGCTGCTCAAAAGGAGTAGTATTCATGACAAAGCGTCGGCATTCCACTCCTCTTTGAGCCAAAGCAAGCATTAATTTGGTTGCATTGCGTTGCACTGCAATTTCTTGAGGCCAGTAACAATAGTAATACAGACAAAGCTTGACGCAAAAGTTTATAACAGAACTAATACCAGATTCATTTCCTGCATTTGTGGACCATATAGTCAAAATTCCACATTGGACATTACCAACTTCAGAATATTCTGAGAGAGGTGGTATAATATATGATGAAACCCATCTATGAAAGAACCACAAAAGAGTTTTTCCTAAAAATGGTGATAAATTTGGATTGTTTGGATGTTGTGCAACACGGGCAATATGATATTCCGCCACTTGTACTACTGAGTGAATCATGTTGACGACTAACGTTGTGGTATCATTGTTTGTACATGCTTCAATAATCGTAAGAGGAATGAGCGGTGTTTCACCGGAATTGTCATCGGTCAATATGTGACACAAACACGTTATGAGAAGGCAAGCTTCTTCTAATAAAGCCGCAGCATCGGGAGATACGTCCACACTCGTTGCTGTTGATTCGAACAATGCATGAAGACGACTTGATATTCGACCCCAAATACTGGTGAGACATTGAATAGAACTAGATACATTCAACCGACCTAAAGAAGCAGCAGCTTCCATTTGTTCTTCCAGGTTCACTTCTGTTATTTGTTCTCTAACTTCATCCACATCATCCGCATTTTTGGTAAGAAAGTGCTCCTCTAGCCGCAACATTTCAATACGCGTTGTAATATAAGTGGAATACAGAGGAGCTGAAAGCTTGGCACCGAGAACTTCTTTTAAAGCCTTTTCTCGTTGATCACCATTCAGCCCACCTCCAATAAACGAAGTACAATCTTCCGATATCATGACACTCCCTTCCATTAGATGATTCCATGCTTCTTCTCTCCATTCCCAACCGTCATCCAAAATTTCATCTAAGTCACCTCCCACGCGTTGACACTCACTCAATTGTCGATTCAATATTTCAGTTCCAACGGAAGATATGGCAATAATCAAGTTTTCAAACGAAGCGAGTTGGGATAGCACAGTCACCTTGAAATTGGATATAAGACGAGAAAGAATACAGCACATATCGACTACTTCCAGTCCATGTTCTTGTGAATTCGATTGTATACTCGGTAAAATCGATGACAATATGGTAAGCGTCCCATCTACCAAAAATTCGGCATATCCTTTTCGTGTTTCAGGAGTCTCTTTTGGAAAAATACTTCCAGTCAAAGAAGAAAGGATAAGTATCAATTGTCGTATAGAATGCTTCACTTTTAGTTTGTGCGTCGAATTGTTGTCGGGTGGTGATTGTTGCAAGGAGGAATACAATGAAAATAAAGCTCTTAAAAAATCTGGATTGATAACAAATTTGTTCCATTTCAGTGGAGGACGGATAAGAGTCGAAGATGTACTTATACTGGTGAGGGATTGAGAACCATTCCAGTTCCCTCCATGAAAGTCCCAGGATAAGGTTTCTCCAAGAAGGGAGATGATAGCGGCTGCTAACTCCATTAAATAGTGGGAAGTGGAATCTTGAACCAACCTCTGTATAGCACCACTAAGGGCATTCATACTCAATTCTAAAAGTTGATTCAAACCAAATTGCTCTTGAAAGGCATTGCAAAATTGACGATGAACTTCCAATGATAAATTATAGTAGCTCATAGTACTTCGACTGGTCCCCGCAAACTCTGCCATCAGTGTGGATAAAAAAGAAGTTGCCATGATACTCCGAGGAACCACCGAAGCATCGGTCACAGTCTGGATGGGATACGTGATGATTGTTTGTAAATGAGTGAACAATGCTACCTTATCTCCCAATCGATTCTGTAGAAGTGATGGTGCTGAAGTATTCATCATTGTCACAAGTGACGTTAACGTGTTGGCAAGAGCCGCATCTTCGGCACTACTGCTGCTAGCAGCATTGGGGGAGTTGGTAGTATCGACAGAAGGATCCCAGGCACGCTTCCAAAAAGAAGCCGAAGCATTGACGCAGGCCATACCAACAGCTTTCGAAACGTTCGACGATCGACGTAGACCTAATTCCATCAAATAATCACGACAATATCCACAGAATTCCCTTCCCATGGGTCCTATATGATGGAGGGTACTCCATTTGTGTAGCAAGACATGTCGAAATCCGGTAACACAATGAAATAATAATTCTTGTCGATGAGGGTCCATCGTGCTATGGGTGCTACTATGATTGGCATCACTTGAAATTTCGATAAGTGTGCGTAGAAAAAGAAAGGTTGGATCTCCTGAGTCCCGGAGGTGTTGGAGAGCTGCATGAGCTATAGCGATGGGATTGGTAGGTGATGGTGGTGTTGTTGCTTTGGAAGAGATGATGATGGAGGTGGGATTTGACTTAGGAAATGTTGTAGTTCGGCAATGGCGGACATTTTGATGTTTTGTGATTTCTTCCTGGAGGAGGATTGATGGGTTTGGGAGTTCAGGGTTTGGTCAAAGCTTTCATTGATTTTATTTGACAATGTTTGTGTCAAAAACTATCTCGTTTCTCGTCAAATGATGTCAATTATATATCTATGTGAGGTCAGGCTCTGTCATGCATTGACAAAAGTAAGTATGGCTGATAAAAATTCAAGTAGTATTATTATACGTACAGGCAGGAAATGTTCAACACAGACACCCTATTTATTTGGTGGGCACATCACTTTGCGTCCTTGTTAAAATAATGTCCAGTAAACATTCAAATAATCACATTTCTATGTTTCACATCAAAGGAGTTTCATTCGATCCATTTTTTTTGACTAGAAGTTGGTTATTGGAAGACAGCAGGAGCATCAAAAAAAATGTTGGTGGAATAGTTGTTACATTTTCTATGGTAAAATTAATCTCAATTTATCTGGATCGAAATTTTTGACAAACACAAATATTATCTATCGAGTTCCAACAGCAAATAACATTAATCTAGTAACCAGCATTTTACCACTTGATCAACTCCACCAGATACCAGAATGGGAAGAGAATGGTGCATAGATAAACTTGTCACAAAATGCCCATGAGCATTTTCGATGGTTCGCAAACATCGATTTGACTGTCCGAAACAAAAAAAGACATGGAGGATTAGATACAATCCATGAAATTACCCAAAAACAAACACTCAATCAAATCAAATTCGTAGGCTACACAAACTTACTTTTATATCCAAAACTCGAATAGTTCGATCATCCCCACAACTAATCACATAATTTCCACTAGGATGAACCAACACTGATCTCACCCAATTCTCATGATAATTAAATTGAGCCAAACACTCCATGGATATAATATTCCACAACCTCACCGTTCTATCTCTTCCTCCCGAAGCAAGATAATTCTCCGCCTCCGCCATCCGTTTCGCGGCGGAGGTTAACTTTGTCGCCCCCTCCGAACCTGCTGTCACGGTGGCACTGGCACTCGCACTCGCACTCGTTTGAGGTGCTCTTGTCACAAAGGCCAATGATTCGACAACATGTTCATGACCTCTCAATTCACATAATTTCGCCATATCATCACTCATTTTAGCATTGGACGACGTGTTTTTCAATTTGTAAACTTGAATATTAAAATCACTTCCACTGGATGCCAAAAGTCCTCCATCCATTCGTACCGCAAGACAACGTACCCAATCACTATGATCAGAGACGGTATTGACGCAAAATCCTGTTTCTAACTCCCACACTTTGACTGTTTTATCTCGTGATGCCGATACCAAAAATGCTGATCCAGCAGTGGTAACGTCTATTCCTGTCGTGGAGGTAGTGGTGGTGGATAACATGGGGGTGGTGGTGGAGGAGGAGGATGTGGTATTGGAAGATTTAGGAGATGGGATGAAGCAGATGGAGGAGATTGTATGATCATGTCCACGAAGTGTTCGGATGCAATTGTATGTTTTGAAGTCCCAGAGTTTGATGGAAAGGTCGGAGGAGGAAGAGGCGAGATGGGTCCCAGCAGGTGTGAATGATAGTGCATGTACTGTTCCGGTATGACCCTTGAGGGTTTTAACATATTCCCCACTTTCATGATCCCAGATCTGGCATCATTGAAATTGACAAACAGGAAGGTTATATTGGAGGTTGACAAAATTGACAACATTCGAAACATTCGAAAAAAACATGATGGATATTGGATATATCCAAAACCGATACTCTCTATCCATCATCCAAGTATCCATATTCAAAACAAGATCCACAAAGACACACTCTTACCTTAATCGTCGCATCATCACTTCCACTACACGCCAGAGTAAACACAGGATGAACAGCAACACACGAAACAGTGTTCGAATGACCCTGCAACGTATGTGTACAGGGTCCTCTCGGAAGCATCCTCCTATTCCCCAACACCGCCGTGGCAGCATTCCCACCGGATGCCGCAGCACCCGCCAAAGCTCCATTTTTCGCCGCTTGGGCCAATGCACGTTCCAGCTCCAACACTTTTTTTTGGAGTCGTGGGACGGCCGTCCATTTTTTTTCTAATATGGGTGATCCGATGCTTTTTTTCGTGTCGGATGGAATGACGGAGGGATCAGCGTTCGCTAATGCTTCCACGACGTGGGCAAATTCGTCTCCTCTGGATTGGAGATATGCGTATATACCGGCATGAAGTTCTCCTCGTTGTCGGTCGGTGAGTACCATTTTGGGAGATGGGTATGGCGATAGGGTGGAGTTATTCGTTCCTGGAATGTGTTATTGTCAATTTTTTGCTTGAACGAGTTGGTGATTGGAATTCCGAAATCAAAGGACTTTACTTTCCCAAGGTGCAAAATCCTTGTCTCTCTCTCTAGAGGTCGGAAGTGACTTCCTTACAAACTGTTTGTTGCACTCTTTGGGTGATACGCCGTAGAGCTGTACAATAATAGTAGTCTCGACGCAGTTTGTACAGCGGTAAATTGCTGTTGGTCAGTTACATTGACTACTTACTTATGCTTTTGGTATGTTTCTACTACTTTCAAACACCTAACAACTAACTACCTTAAAACTGCAGTGTAAGATGTAGTCACTAAGTGAGTCAATTGGAATTACGTAAATCTTATCTATGCGGGAAATATACCTAGGGAAATGTCCCCTATATTTGTTCCTAATTGGAGGCATAAATGACCGTTCACCTAGGGGGGATTTCAAAATACTGATTCCGGAGACGGCTTTGTCAAACAAGTCAAAGAAACATTCTCAACCTCTCTAGAGCTTGAGAAAGAGAAACAAAAAAATAAGACTCTTTGGAGGTATCCGTCTATTGAAATACAGTCATCCTTCGAATGGTTTTGTGCCCCTGTTGTGCCATTTGAAATAAGTTTCTATGATTGATACAGTAGTTTTCGAATCAGTCGGGACGAATTGGGTTTTAATCTATCGATTCTTTTCCTACTTCGTAACCTAAGTTTGATATTCACTTTTGTGCATCATTACCTCTTTTTTAGACAAATAGTTAGGAATTTTTTGTATTTGTTGGCAGAGCTTTATGGATTTATCATAAGGTTTCTCATTTTGTAGTTGTTCCAAAAGGAACTTGAGAAAGACAATCGCTCTTAACATCCTCTCAGTATCGGTCTTCCATTTGATAGAATTCGTCAAGACTCATTTCATTGGTGATTTGTGCTACAACGACGAATGGAATCTTGGCGTCCGTCGTGTTGGGATGTCCGAAAGATTGTGTTGGCGTTGAGTTCCTCCAATGTTCCTTTTTTGTTCCATGTCACACTTACGAAACCGTTGATTCGATTTCGGACATTTGCTATCTATTTCGCCGACGCAACTTATTATTACGACTAAAAAGACAGGGAAAATATGTTATTTAGATATTTAGGAATATTGAAACTGGGACTTGAAATCAACTCTCTAAACAAAGATCATGTGTGAATAACATTACTTAGGATTTGAAACACATCAAGGACTGAAGGAAGAAAAATTCAGACTGGACTCCAACATAATTTTAGTCATTTTTTCCAACACAACAATACTGTGTCGATTACCTTTGTGACATCCGTTGCCTGAGAGAAAGGAAAGAGAATAATAAACATGATGCAGTTATCAAAAATGATGTTGCTGCTATTGGGTGGTTTCTTTTCCACTATTCAAGCCTTGGAACCAGAAGAAGTAGGTGCCTTTCATACAAAAGCTTTTGAAGAACTCGGAGCAAAATATGCATCGAATCGACCTAAAAGTAGAATCGATGTCATGGCGGATATGAGCAATATTCTAAGCGCCTTTTGTCATACCGAGGATGCTGAATGTGAATCAAGGATTCATGCAATTACATTGAAAGGGTTCCATTCTGCTCAGAGTGGATCTCCAATAGTGGAATATCCAGAGGACTTTGAACAAGAATTAATTGAACACCTAGACGCTATTCATGACACGATAAATTTACTGCAACACGATAACTTACATGATGTTGTCACAACTCTCACACAGCTTCATGATGCGATAAGAAACATGGAGAATGTGAATCAATCATACAAAGATATTGCTGTTGGGGCATCATCCATTGCGATTGAAAGTACCAAACTATGGCATGAAACTTTTACAAAACCCGATCATAATCTTCATAGTTTGATTGCTGAACATCATAAAGAAACACGAAAATTACAAGATGTTACAAATGAGACGGTGATTGTAGTGAATCTTGGCATTATTCCAAGAATTATCAGTGCTGACATTTTGGGAGCGGTGAATGGAACACTCAATGCGTTCTTTGAGGTTCCTTTTTTCTTCCTGGCCCCTTATCTTCTACCCTTTATGTTATTGTACTATGGAACTATAGCGTCAACTGCATCCTCCTTTAACACTACAACATTTTGAGTGCTTCTGAAGCCATGACATTTTTAGATTCTATAGATATATATGCATAATTTGTGAATTCTTATATAGTTCAGTAATCTTTTTTTGCATAGAATACTTCCAGTTATTTCTTGTAATGAATTATCAAATTAAATAAGTAGTATTTACGGATTTTATTGGTTCTAATACTACTTTAAACAATGAAAGATTAGAACTTCAAGCTTATTACTCCTATAAGTTATCGTTGTATCGAATAGAAATATTTTTCACCTTGCACTTTTTCAAACTCCACTTCCTTTCGAGCTCAAAAGGTTATCCGTATCAAAAACCTTGGTTTTCCGAGTAGGAGTAAGCTTCGTCACCGAATTTTAGAACAGCGTATTATACAAACAATTATTGATGAGTGAATTAAGTTTGATTATGTGTTGAATCTCAGGAGAGAAATCCTGTAAGAAAAGGACCGATGGAAATTAGTGAATCCTTCGCAGAAGATTGGTATTCAAATTAATAGACAAGATTATGAGGAAGTATAGAAGGTGCGAAAATCATTCCAGAGAATTAAAGCCAATTTGTCCTCCATTGATCTGAGCAATGAAAACATTTGTCATACTACAGCGCCATTCATTATTTTTAAACATGTATTTCATAGATAAGACCATTCCTAATAAAGTAATATGAAAACTTTATGCATATGCATTCACTAAATTTTAATTTATAAACATACAGTTTAATGTATATAATAGATTAAGAGAGATTCGATTAATCTTGTGCGAGACTAAAAACCGAACTTTGTGCCCTATTCCCATGTTTGTTAATTAGATCGAGCTCATGCATGCGCCGAAGTACTCAAATATCTTTTCTTCTCATGAGGTAGCCCACACGAAGCAAGTGATGATTAAATCTTGAAACATGAGGCTTGTTAGAAAGGCAGCGGAGATTTCGGATCTTTTTGGGTAATTCTATAGCAATCACGAATTCACTTTCTACATTTGTACTTCTGATGATGACAACATCTCATTACATAAATCTCCCATCAAAGATAAAGTATGAAAGTTAATCCCAATCTTTTCGTGAGCTCCGTAAAGGAAGAAATGATGAAACTCCAGTAAAAACCCTCTTCAATTCTAAAGTATGAAGTCTATATCAAACTTTGATTGTAACTCCTAGTGTTTCCTATCCCAATACATCATCTTGAATGAACATTCTCTTCTCGTATGAGTATTGCTGCTCATTGTATTTATGATGAAATTTGTTAGCAATTATTGATGCTCAAATTCGACAAGAATCAACTACCCTATACGGTGTTTATTAATCTATGTATGACGTTAAGATCATGATATCGCTGATTTGAAACCAGTCCATTGGTTTTCCATTGAAAATTACACTCACGGTCGCTTTAGATTACACTAATGCGGAAGTGCAGCCATAAACTCACGACAGCATTCCATTTTTATTCTTTTCTTTATATAACTCTTTCAATTAATATACCTACATAAAATAAATAAATAATTTTAAAGGGCATGATTATCATTTGGTTCCCATGGAACCATCATCTGTTTCATTGTTATTTTCACAAATCAAGACCATATGATACAAATATGTCATCATTGAATGCATGTTTTTAAGATTCATCGACTGGCTCCTCCCATACCTTGATACGACAATTTGTATCAAAAGTTAGAATGCATGCACGGCCGTTTCTTTTCAGAACTCGGAGTGCATGTATTGAGGAGGCATTATATATTCTGAATATGATGTTGTTACTTGCCATATTCCAAACTCGAATAAAGCCTTCAGTATGACCACTCACCAAACATAACTTCCCATTTGATTTGATCCATTCAAGGTCCCGAATTGCATCATTTCCTAATTTAATATCCTGTTG
>Ga0209092_10004248_pt1 | contig 12053 bp, 4 predicted proteins | sample FraStrMetagenome_FD_187446 | JGI IMG/M metagenome (GOLD analysis project Ga0209092, IMG submission 187446) | Marine eukaryotic phytoplankton communities from Arctic Ocean - Fram Strait ARC3M Metagenome (SPAdes) (version 2) | ecosystem: Environmental > Aquatic > Marine > Oceanic | place: Fram... | reverse complement strand
CCGCATGAAGAAAGTGGCTATCAAGATGCTTTAGAAGTGCTGCCTGATTCTTTAAGAGAAAATGAAGAAAAACCACAAAATGGTCATAAAGAGATGACTAGCTATGATGAGACCAACTCAAACAGCGAAATTGTAGGAACAACTAATAGAAGGATACAAGATGAAGATCATGAAAGCAAAGGAATATCGGAAACTGTGCCTTACAATAGAGAAAATCAAAGAGACAAAGAATCTGATTTTGACGAGAATGCCCCCAAGATAGATGATATAGCGCAGAGCGACACACAAAATGTAGACTACGATGAACATAAGAAACAAAGTAAATCACCCCAAATAGATAAAAAGATGGAACCGACAATATACTGCGAAGTTCCAGACGATGCAGAAGAGACTATGGAAGATAACGAAAGAAATTCAATTACAAGTCATCAGAGCAGTCCAAAACTTGAAAGTGCAGAGAATGCTCATAGGACAACAGAAGAGGAATCTCATGCTACGAGGCAGCTCGAAATGAAAATCAAAGAATTAGAAGAAATAATTCTTCAGCAAGATGAAATACACAAAGAAGAGATCGATAAATTAGGACATGAACACTCCAATGAGATAGAATCCATTCTACAACAGTTAGATCAACTGGAAGGCGACTTCCAATCTCAATTGGACCAAAGTGAAAAACAAAACCAACAAAAAGATATCATTATTGGTGCTTTAACAACTCAGTGCAATGATGTCCAAACCATCCTTCAAGAAATACAAGAGGAGTATACAGAGATGGAAAAAGAGATGAAACTAACAAAAGAAGAAAAAGGTGTATTAGAAGAAACTGTTCATCAATTAGAAACGAATTTGCAAGAACAAAGTCAAATATTTGAAGAAGAGCTTGATAGCTTGCAACGAACACAAAAAGTTCAAATTCAAACGATAGAAACAAATGTAAGTCAGGCAGCACAGGAGCAATTGGACGCGGCGAATCAAATGTATACTCAAATGCAGATGGATCGAGATGATGTAGCTGCCCAATTAGAGCATGTTGAAACGCAATTGCATACTTTGCAATTGGACCATATGAACGAAATCAAAATTGTACGTAAGAAGGAGCGCACTGTCATGTCACAATGTGCACAATGGAAAGCAGATGCTGCATCTCTGGAGGCGGCGGTATCAAGTCAGAATCAACAAATAATATCTCTCAACGATCAAATAGAGCAGCAGGAAAGAGAACATATGAAGCTTTTTACGGGCGATAGACAAAAGCTACAAGAGGACTACAGGAATGTATGTTTAGAGAGAGATACTTTGAGTGCCGAAAATCAAGATTTAAGTAATGTTTGTGAAGAACTTATGCAGATTGTAGAGGGTGAAAAAGAAAACTCCCATAAAAATTAAATCTCGAATTTATTATACATATTAAGTGCTGTGATAATCTGGTACCCACACTGTATGATATCCTTTAGCGATTTCGGATCCATCTCTCAACAACGTAGCTTGGCAGCGTATCTTTAGCTCATAGCCACCCACAGCATATTTTTGATTATTTCTTTGTGTACCTGCTTTTACTGATTCCACAACAATCGTAGCTTTTGTTTCCACCCCCACTATGAGTGGATTTATTATATCAATCCCAGTGCTGACTGGTACACTTTGAGGTATAGCAGCTTCGACAAGAGCTGTCAGAAGACCTGAGATTAAAAGAGGGCTAACAACAGAGGGCCCCACAGCATGACTCCGGATCCAATTTTTAGCGCGTGAATATTGAGGATCAAAAGAAGCATGACGTGCTAAATGTGTTCCTCCACAAATAAGCATCGCATCAGCATTAGAAGTAGGCCCGAACGAACGTGTAATAGATGCATGTTTGTTCTGAAGAGATGGTCCTATCGTTGCGTTAAAGATATTGCCCTGGGGATAATATTGATTTGCCACCACGTTTGAGGCAGAAGCTGTCGACGGAGATGTATTTGTGGATAGACCATCTGATGCAAGTTGTGTCTTTCCATTCAATGTGGAGAACGCTCGAGGGTGCAGGATATCGGTTGCCTTCCTACCGCCGTTTGATTTGTTTCTGGCATTCCATAATAACGAATTTGAAAATTTGGAATTGGTGATGTTCCATGACGGGGTTGGAATGAGATATAACTTTTGTACCACGGCTCTTGATTGTCTGTTAAGGAGAAAGGACTTCATGTTTCACTTGTGCTAATTGAAACTGGGTTTCTTTTTTTTTTTTTGCAGTGATCAATAATGAAATTTATGACATGATGTTTGTTGATGCAACAGAAATGATTCAGAATTCCTAGGGTGACGTTACGTTACGTTACCTTACGTTACGTTTGAATCTTGTTGTTCTGATTCGCAACACCAGCAGTCGATCGTGTCACCCTAAAATTAAAAAAATGTAAAATTCTGAAAAAAGAGAAAAATCCTTTCGCTCTCGAAAGCACTTATGAGAGTGAACCAAGATCAAGCAAGACTAATTTTTTGATACAGCAGAATGGATTCTAGCTAAGAGTAAGAATGCATTTTATAATTAGATGAAACAAGCAGATAACGGTAAGATTCGTTGAATAAGAAGGTAGGAAATGTTTAAGTAAACTATGTCTAGGCAATTTTAATTAAGGAAGATATACACTTACTTAGGAATTAGAAGAGAGTCATTTTCTACAGCAGATAGAAGGAATAAAAAGATCAACAAATACGTTTTCACAACCCAACAATCCTATCCATCTATCTCACTCATCCTTCCCAAAGATCTTGCTTTGAGCATTCAAACCCTTACAAAAGATGAGCGAAAGCGACAATGATAGTCTGGATGACTTATTCTCGTTTTCGACATCCACTAATGATGAGAACAGAGCAGCTTCTTCATCACCAATCAACTTTGACGTAGACACTGACGTTTTTGATGCTGATAAGAATCCTACTTCTAGCACTTCGTCAGGCATCGATAAAAGTTCTATCGAGGAAGATTTCCTACAAGATAAAGACAGCAATAGTGATGAGATGGGAAGTGGACACAGTGGTGTTAAGATGGAACGCATATCTAGCGTTGGTGAGGATTCGTTTTTAGAAGTATTTGAAGATGGCGGGATTGCAAATGAAAATTCCAAAACTTTGAAAACAGAGACTACTGACGAAGTTGAAGATTTTCTAAAAGAAGAGACTGATGATACAGGCATGACGAATGAAGACGACTTTCATCAGCACGATGCTGGTACTCGTGACTTTTTGGAGTGGCTTGATACTGATGGAACTGCAGCCAAGACTGAACAACCTGAACAACCTCTTGATGTTGATATTGACATGGATATTGACGTAGATGTTGACATGGACTTACATGCAGATGATATTGATAAGAAGGCAGACGCCCCATCGAGTTCTCCATTACCCTCAAATGAATCTTCAAATTCTTTTGATTTTGAAAAAGAAATCCTGGATGACGCAGAAGATGCTACTGTTCTTGTAGACCCTGTATCATCTGAGTCTAAGCCTCCTATTTTAGACGTGCAAAGTGACGCCAAAAACGATGCTGATAAAAAGACTGACGATAATAGTAATAAGTCGTCATCTAACCGTCCAGATGATTCATTGACAAAACAATTGTTGCCTTCTACAGAAATCGAAGCTCCAGATAAAGCCCTTCTAAAAGACCAAAAATCATCCACACCAACTCCCCCATCTCCACAATTAGAACCAAACATTGCTAGTATTGCCCATGAAGAATCATTAGAGGAGCTTCCTCCATCTCCGGATCCTCCAGAATTACCGGAATTGACTAGAAACTTCGCTACATTATCAGAAGCTGTATCTTCACTCGATTCAACATATGAACAAATCAAAATGCTTTTCAAACAAGAACAACAAACAATTGATTCGTCAGATCGTCCTAATCTTTGGTTGAAAAATGTATGTGCCAAACCCACTGATTACGTTACATCGAGTAGTATTGCGGATTCTTTTCGAGAATGGAAAAATAACAGTTTTGATATTGAATTTGAAGATAGTCATTTGAACTCGATTTTGGATCAAGAAGCAGATCAGTACTCTGTTTATATTGCAAAAGCCCTTCAATTACAAAGCACCAATAGCAATAATGATGACTATGATTTTTTGAAATCAAAAGCCTTTTCCAAATTGTCGCTCATGTCCATTCTTCTCTTTTACTACAAAAGCCAAGTCACCAGAACACACCGAAGAAAGCTACCAGAATGGGATCCGCTTATCATTCCTATTGCATCTTCTATTCTCAGTGCTGGTATCCCTACAGAAGCGGCAAGTGTCATGTTGGCCAATATATTTCCCTCTTCAATGCCCTTAATGGTGCTAAATGGTGTCGAGCGATTTCACGCTGCCAAATCTCTTCATGTAAAATTCTACCTTTTAGCTTGCTATCATGTCCCTTTGCTTGTCTATCATCTCGATAGGTATGCTCCTGGATGGTATTGGCCAAAAAAGCCAAAGGTTTTTAATTTGACATCAAATGATAGCGAAAATGATAATTCAGGTGAAGAGGATGATGATATCAATGCCACTGAAAGAGTCCGAAATATTGACTCATACGGTGCCATCCCAATGTCTTGGTTTTTAACTCTATTTGCTGATGAAGATTCTATTGCTAACCCAGAAGGGCTTTTGAGACTCTGGGATGTTCTTCTAACGACTCAGGATAATTCTCTCAAATATTTCCTCGCTCTTGCTACATTGGAAGAGCACTCACATGCACTTCTCATGTTAAGAGGGGAAGCAGTTGAAGCAAAGTTGCATGAAATTATGAGTGTCAAAGCCTTAAGTATTTTCAAAAAATCCAATGACGAGCCTGGAGAAGATAATGACCAGTATGAAGAATCCTCATCCGTCAAAGATTGGTGTGAAAAAGCAAAACTCCTTTTAGATTCTACTCCAAATTCCGTTTCCGTTGAACTATGCAAAGCTGAAGATGAAGCTTTAACTCATACTTTACTGGAACGTCAAAAATACACTGAAGAATTACTTCGAGTGAGATTGAGTGCCGAAGCTGCTTTACATCGCAAAAAGGAAGAAAGTGAAAAGAAGCGCCAAGAAGATGAAACGAAGAGGGCTATCACGAAAGCACAGCTTATTTCTTTTTATCAGAAATATAATCCTGATAAACTTGATAGTATTGATCTTGTTTTGGAGCAATTTAAAGGTAGATACGATAAGTTGGATGATACCTTGAAGAAAAAATACGGTCACGGATTCCGGTTAGATATAAAGGCTAAAACAAATCAGATCTTTGCTTCTATGAATGAAGGCTTGAATGCAAGTAAAATACAAATGGAGGCGTTTAATAAGCGCATCATGGTACGTCCAGAAGTCAAAGAAACTGAGGAGCAAAAGATAGATGAAGGAAATGAGCACTTTAAGCATAATGTTGCAGTACAAGTGGCTCCTGAGGATATTCTCCCAAATATTTGCGAAACAAAAGCTTCGAAAATGACAAAAGAACTTGAACAGGGTCAATACACAGATACTGTTGATGTGCCTATCAACTTTTATCTTATTGATAGCCGTTCAGAGGATGTAGCAAAATCACAGGGACGGTTTCCCAAAGCTATTTGCATGAGTCCTGAATCCTTGCTTGACCCAGATCAAGTGCAAAAAGAATTGGATACATTTGAATCATTAAGAGGTTCAGTGCATATTTGCGTAATGGTAAGGCTAGATTTATGTTTCCTTGAAATAGTCGTTTAGAATTCCTTTGCCTCAAAGTTTCACATCACATGCTTTCCATAGGGTGAGGGTACAGGATCATTGCCGGAATTATATGGCCATGAATTAAATGATCAAGAGTTGGCACTTGCCACAGAGGATCAATCTAAAACCGACATGTGCGCACTTTTTTTTATTAAGAAAGGATTTCCATTTGTATCCACACTAAAGGGTGGGTTTGCTGGAGCACATGCTTGGCTTGCAAGAGAAGGGCCTTTTGAAGATATGAATACAGTTCTGATTGATTACGATCAAAAGCTTTCACAGCTAGCACGTCTTGAAATTAGTTACAATAAACTTCAGGCCAAAGGCTCAACAGGATCTAAAAATGCGACACGTGCCATGCAAAACTTTTTAGAGTCTTCTATGACCTCTTTGACATTGAGCGCTACTAAAATTGACGAAATTGCAAAGGATGGCCAGGATAATCGCATGAAAATGAAAGAGTCTGTAACCAACTTCTTCTCGAAGGTGAAGAACGCTTCTATTGACTTGGATAAAGAAGAGTACAATATTTTCAATAAGGACGATACAAACACAGAAGGAGTAACTGAAGAAAAAACTGCAAGTGTAGATACTGAAGATAAAAATAACAGTGAAAGCAAGGGAACATTCCAAATGAAGAATCCTTTTTCAAAGAAGATTGCACTTCAATTCAGTAGTAAAGATGACGAGGATGATATTGATGCTAACAAGGATATTCAAAATGATCAATCACCTGTAGGTTTCACGGCTTTTAAGAACGCTTTCAAGAGAGATAACACAAAAGCGACTGAAGAAGTAAATGAATCCGACAATAATAAGGCAAAGGAAAATCTTGAGAAGGTCAAAATAGAGACCAAAACAGCTTTCTTGGAGATGAAAAACAAATTTATGAAAAAGCAAAAGGATGTAGAAGAAGAAGTTGATTCAAACAAATCTGATGGCCAAAATAAGGACGATACATCAGGAAAGAAATCGACAATGTTTGAAATGAAGAATCCTTTTGTCAAATCCAGAAATGAAAAAAATGAAGAAGGAGTAGATACAGTGAAGGATGCAAGCGAAGAGTCCAATCTGTTGAAATCTGTTTCACAAATAAGAGCGAAAGCAAATTTTCCTTCATTCAGAGGACGATATGAAAATAATAATTCTGTATCAAAAGAATCTCCTAAAGAGTCTGAGAAAGATGAGACACCAAAAACATCTTTGTCGATGTTCAAGAAGAATCCTTTTACTGGCCTAAGAAGTAATGCGAAGGAAGAAGCGACACCTGCACCAAAGAAAACTGATTCTATGTTCAAGTCCTTTAAATCAAAGAATTTTTTTAATAAGAACAGAAACACAGATTTGGGAGCCGAAACTTTTTCAGAGTCAGAAGAATCAATCTCATTTGATTAGTGGATTGTACTTGTAAAATATATAAATTATAAAGCTACACTTATTTCCAATTATAGATATAATGAAATGAAAGAAGATGCCGGCAATATGGGTATATCATTTGAAGCAGTATAATCAATGAATACGTCATAATCTCTTGAAGGTAGATAGTAGTCAACTTTGATGCAAAGATTATATGAACCGATGGTGCTAAAATATTTTAATTTTAATTTTGACTTTACTTGCTTTATGAATTCTTCGATTCGTGAATAATTCTATAACAAATCTTCAACTTTCATTCCTAATTTTTGAGCATAATGATGAAGTGTTTCCGTCGCTCGTTCAATGGAGTTAACTGTTTGAGAAGTCACACTTGTATCATCTTTTTCATTCTGTGGAAGCGTATCTAATTTGGCTTTTGACTGTGCAATTGTTTGCCATTCTTGAGGAGAATAATATATTATATTGTGTTTTTGAAGCGAAGCATCTATATTATTATTCTGATTGTGCCTTTGTGTATTTGTAGCTTTTGGAAGTAAGGGTTGTGGTGGTGGAGGTGGTGGCGTTCGTTGTATAGGAGACATATGGTGTTTGATAGGAGTGGTTGGATAATCTTCTGTAATATGGTTCTGGCTATGATGATTTTCGTTTGTTTCATAAAGATCATTATCATCGTCTAGAGAAAAGGAAGCATCTGGCATACAACAAAAGAATTCAAAAAAGCTACAGCTAGCAGTTTCAAACGCGAAAGTGGATTTTTTCTTCGACTTTTGACTATGGGAATTAAAGTCCACGACTCCGGTTGGAGATGAATGCGAAAAGGAATTGTTGGTTACTAAATACCCACTTTTTGTACTTTCTGTCATTGTGGATGTTGTACGTAAATCTTGAAAGGACCGTTGTCCATCTGGATAAATAAATTTGATGGGCATGGCTGGTATTTGCAATCCAGGATCAACATTTTTATATTGCCTTTTATGGAAAGAATGGCTATTGGTAGGATTGGATAAGGAGACTGTCATTTCCACTGCCAATATAGCATTGTTGGCTATACTATATCTACGTGTTGATTCCGATGGAAAACAAGCATATTTAATTTTTTTCCCGATCGTTTTTGTAGAAGTGGTTGTCTTTTTACTGCGAGCTCTAGAAGCTGTGTCAAATTTGACGGGCATTTCTTCATTTCGTACTACTAAATTTGTCTTTGTTTTGACTGTGGTTTGTGGAGCATCTACCGAAACAACCATGGTCGCACAGCCTAAAGTTATAAGTTCAGTACCTTTAAATAAACCAATACTTAGATCTACAAGTTCCGATTCAAAGGCTCCAGTTGCATCTTGCTTTAATACTCTCGAGAAAGTAAATGAGGAGTGGTTGATATCGTCTTTGTCTCTCCTTCTATCAGATGCGGGCCAGCTTGCTTTGTATTTGGAGAGCTGAGATTTAGATTTTGTATTTTCTGCGTTCTCATTATCAGGATCTTCAATTTGCAGTAATGGAAAAGATGGAACATGCGTCATGATATTTGTATCGCTAGAAAAGGCATTGCGAGCAAAGGAAGCCACTGCTGAGACAACAGCTCCATCACCAGCATTATTCTGCGAGTGATTATGTTGAGATTTCAAAAAAGATTTCTTTTTAGGCAAAACTTTACAAGTCAAGCCTGATAATTGAAGTACAGTGACTGTTACATCTGCAACGGAAAAAGCGGCAGGAGTTTTGCTAGAAGTGGTATTGCTCCTATTTCCTTTACTATGTTTGCTGGTTCTTGATCTGGAGGATGAACGTAGAAAATCCGAAGCTCTCCCTCTTGACAATGATCTTGTTCTTGATTTGGATCTTATTCTTTCTTGCTTTGGTGACGATTGTCTCTGATTCCTTCGACGTAAATCAATCGAACGCATCCCTTTCGTTTCACAAAAAAGAAACAAATTATTAAATTGATATATGTTTCAAGATGAACGAGGGAATTGGTGAGAGAAGAAATCATAGACCTTAACTACAAATCGATACGTTCCAACATTTTTCGCATTACAATGATTCTTATGCAATATACACAAGATTAAGTTATTTATAAGTCCCAGTCTTAACCATTTTCATGTGGGAAGTAATTAATTATATTCAAATCCCGATTCAGTAAGAATGACTATTAAATTAGATAAGTTGAATAATTTACACACGTATTTAGCTAGTAAATTTGAACATCCACTTATCTGATAATATGAAGATAGATTTAGAGAGGGAATAGTCACATAGAAGTTCCGTTGAAGGTTATTTAAGTAAAAAGAACCACGGAGATGGATGCACACGGAATACCATTTTCTCTCGACTGCTCAGCGTTACTCAACGCTCTTTCCTTTGTCATCGCGGAGTGTGATATCCAAGACAGACATCGAAAAATGGCGCACGAAGAACGAAGAGACAACAGAACAGATGCAGTACACTTCACTTTTACATTTGTCAAGATTAGTGGCATATCATGGGAAGTTATTGAGAATGAAGACGAGACCAATACTCATGATGAAGCGAACACTTCCCAAACGTATGATGTGCCCTATATATCAATCAATGTCTGTGGACAAGTTTGTTCCTCGCGACAGTTGCAATTAGATTGTTTCGACCAAGACACAAACAGCGGCAATTGTACAGCGATATTTGCTCCCAATCGTGTTTTTGCTGACAAAATTAATAAAAACTTTCATGATCAAAATGAAGTGAACAACATTACTGGAAGCGCTTCCACCACATCCAGTGCATTGCCAGAAATATTCAATATGGATGTTGATCTCATACATACTCATTCTTCTCACCATACAACTGCATCTACCACTATAGCTCGTGCTACTCACATGCTTTTTACAGATGACTTTGACAACGAAGTTAGTCAAGAACAAAATATATTATTGCGAAAATGTTCCATGGCTACTTTCTGTGTCAGCACAAATGATGATATACAGAAACGGAAACGAATACGGCTTTCAATAACAGATAATGCTACTCTTCATCTTCGAATTCAAACTGATGATCATCAAGATCAAGCTGAATGTGCATCTGTTGATTCTAAGTCAGCAGAATCTCGAATCTCCAATGGTAAAAGTGAATCTCCACAATCCTTAGCATCTACTTATGCTCACTTAAATATTTACGATGATGAGTACTTTGATTACTACAATCATACAAGTGGGCCTAAAGAAACTATTGCAGACCAGACTAAGGAAACTACTAAAGCTAATTCCATTGAAAACAATATACATCAGAAGGCACCAACAGCTGCATCCACAAAAGTAGGTACGGCCGCAACGGAGGCTTTAACATCAACTCACGTCCCAACCAATGCAAAAGAAGATGGGCAAGAACATGCAAATGTGAATGCAAATGGACAGAATGAAAGTGGATGCAAAATGCTTGCAAGTGTAGGAGAAGTTGTGAGTTATCTATTTCGAGCTGCTGGTCAATGCGATGAAGATTTTCAATCACCATATTATCCATACAATAACCGACACCATAATCCAAATTTCAATGATGCCTGTTCTACCATTGCCACGGAAGATTTTACTCATGTCACCTTTCCAGATGATCAAAAGATACATTTGGAATTTGGATAATATATTTATTGTTATGAACCATATATCCGATCTGAAGCACGTTTGTGCGAGTTTCAGTATCATTGCTAAATTAAATACAGTTATTATGTTATCTCTAATGTGGAATATGAATTGTTGCATTCCTTTATTGAGGAAAAAAATGTCAGGCAGAATAGCTTCTCAGCAGTATTATTTTTTTTTCGAGAGGTTCGATTGCACAATAATTGTCAGGATTAACATTACGATTAATGACGTATACAATATGATATAGATGAGATGTTTAATTAATGTATTGCTTGCTATTTATTATGTAATTATTAAGCCAACTTCTTGACTCTCTGCTTAGAAAAACATTAAATACTGAACGTTTATACAATATTTTATATGGTACCTAAAACATATGTTGCATGCTCTTTTAAGTGGAATTTACCAATGCGTTTATTAACAAAGACGATAGCTAAGAGTTTTCACCATGCGAAGCTTGCATAAGCGACTGGCTTGAAAGATTACTCAGCTGAAAAAATGTTATTACAGCAAGAATTATTTAACGCAACAACAATAACAAATCATACAACAAAAATGCCACAAAATCGAAGTTTCTAATTATTATTAAGAAATAGTAACACCTCCCACACAAATCATGAAGGTAAACTTCTCTTTTTGGTTCCAAACGATTGTAATGTGTAGCAAATGCATGCAAGTTCTACCTATGAACGAAGAAAATAGTGAAAGTCCACAAAAGTCAAAATTTCCGACAATAGATTGGTTCCTCCTTGGAAATACAAGATATGACCTTTCATCAGACATTCCTCGCACCATATATGCTCCTGGATACTCTGTCTCCGGAATATATGATAAAGATATCGCAAGCAACTTTCTCTTTCACAGACAAGAGATGTTAGATATGCTACAAATTGATTCTCTGTCCAAAGACGACTCTTTCAATATAAGATCTGTGCGTACAGCCGGAGTTTGGAAAACTATTCGGTACTTGCAAATGCACAAAAATATCCAAGTCTATAATGTTGAGATATCCGTCACTCTCAATCAGAAAAACGAGATCAGAATGGTCACCAGCACTTACAAAAAGGGCATTGCGCTCAAGCGAGTAATACCCAAATTATCTCCAAATGACATAAAGCAGCGAGCAGCTAAGAAATATGGTAAAGGAAATGTGGCAAATCTGAAGTTTTATGAGGCAAAGATGGTTATTTATCAAACAGAGACCGGATCAAGCAAGCTATCATGGCAAACCAATCTCATCGCGAAAGACAATATTTCTGAGATGGAAATTGTGATTGATGATGAAACTGGAGAAATTCTTGTGGAGAAAGACAAGACTTTAGACAAGAAAGGTCAAAGTAATGATGGAAGTTATAATGA
>Ga0209092_10004245_pt1 | contig 12065 bp, 10 predicted proteins | sample FraStrMetagenome_FD_187446 | JGI IMG/M metagenome (GOLD analysis project Ga0209092, IMG submission 187446) | Marine eukaryotic phytoplankton communities from Arctic Ocean - Fram Strait ARC3M Metagenome (SPAdes) (version 2) | ecosystem: Environmental > Aquatic > Marine > Oceanic | place: Fram... | reverse complement strand
ACACACACACACACACACACACACACACGAACACGCTGCCAAAAACACAAAAATGCGGAACGCAAGTACAGTGGTACCGCATGGGGCCGCAACGAACGACCGAAAAAAATGAGATCGCTGCAAAACCACAAAAATGCGGAACGCAAGTACAGTGGTACCGCATGGGGCCGCAACGAACGGCCGAAAAAATGAGACCGCTGCAAAAACACAAAAATGCGGAACGCAAGTACAGTGGTACCGCATGGGGCCGCAACGAACGACCGAACAAATGAGACCGCTGCAAAAAGGCAAAAATGCGGAACGCAAGTACAGTGGTACCGCATGGGGCCGCAACGAACGACCGAAAAAATGAGACCGCTGCAAAAACACAAAAATGCGGAACGCAAGTACAGTGGTACCGCATGGGGGCCGCCACGAACGATCGAAAAATGAGACCGCTGGCAAAAAAACACAAAAATGCGGAACGCAAGTACAGTGATAGCGCATGGGGCCGCAGCGAACGACCGAAAAAATGAGACCGCTGTCAAAAAACACAAAACTGCGGAAAAGCCAGGATCGCCGTTTGAGCCAGGATCACCGTTGATGAAAGCATCGTCAGACGACACGGTAGACTGCGACGCTCGCAACACGAAAACTGCCTAGATCGACGCGGTGCGAAACACGTCCTAACAACGACAACCAAGCGGCACAACAAACTGCCTAGATCGACGCGGCATGAAACACGCCCTAACAACGACTAACACGTAGCAGAACAAAGCTGCCTACATCGACGCGGCACGAACCACGCCCTAACAACAACAAACAAGTGACACATACCACGGCAACCTTCCCAAAATGAGCCCCAACGCGAAGGTTGCCACGAAGGGTGCGCGGCAACCTCAGCCAAATTGTGACCAGCCAGTCAAAAACTTGAGCAAAATCTGAGGGGAACCACACAAATGTGTGGCAACCTATCCAAAATGACCTCCAAAACGGAAGTTGCCACGAAGGGCGCGCGGCAACTTCAGCCAAATTGTGACTGGCGAGTGGATAAATTGAACAAATACGTGAAGTTGCCACAAACGGCCCGCGGCAGCCTTCCCAAAATGAGCCCCAACGCGAAGGTAAATACGTAAAATTGCCACAAACGGCCCGCGGCAACCTTCCCAAAATGAGCCCCAACGCGAAGGTTGCCACGAAGGGTGCGCGGCAACCTCAGCCAAATTGTGACCAGCCAGTCAAACATTTGAGCAAAATCCGAAGGGAGCCACACAAATTTGCGGCAACCTATCCAAAATGACAGCCAAAACGGAAGTTGCCACGAAGGGCGCGCAGCAACTTCAGCCAAATTGTGACTGGCGAGTGGACAAATTGAACAAATACGTGAAGTTCCCACAAACGGCCCGCGACAACCTTCCCAGAATGAGCCCCCACGCAAAGGTTGCCACGAAGGGTGCGTGGCAACCTCAGCCGAATTGTGACCAGCCAGTCAAAACAATAAGCAAAATCCGAGGGGAACCACGCAAATCTGCGGCAACCTATCCAAAATGACCCCCAAAACGGAAGTTGCCACGAAGGGCGCGCGGCAACTTCACTGCTTTTCTCGAGCATTCGGCGCCCAAGCTATAGAAACCCATTGTTTTTCTCGAGCATTTTACGCCCAAGCCATAGAAACCCACTGCTTTTCTCAAGCATTTTGCGCCCAAGCCATAGAAACCCAGTATTTTGATCGAGTACTTGGTGCCCGAGGCCATGTATATCATTATTTTTCGCAAGTAATTAAGCTCTCCGCCTTCGTACTTACAGCTTTTCCTTGAGTTTCGCGGTCCTGCCGAACCAAGAACACTATAAAACACGAGTACTGCCTAGATCGACGCGGTATGGAACACGTCATAACAACGACAAAACAAGCAACACGAAAACCTGCCTAGATCGACGCGGTACGAACCACGCCCTAACTACGACAAACAAGTGACACAAACAACTGCCTAGATCGACGCGGCGTGAACCACGCCCTAACAACGACAAACAAGCGACACGAGAAACTGTCTAGATTAACAACGACAAACAAGCAACACGAACAACTGCCTAGATCGACGCAGTGCGAAACCCGTCCTAACAACGACACACAAGTAACACAAACACTGCCTAGATCGACGCGGCGCGAAACGCGTCCTGCCAATGCCAAGCAAGCAACATGAAACACTGCCTAGATCGACGCGGCGCGAAACACGTAATAACAACGACAGACAAGTAGCACAACAAAACTGTCTAGATCGACGCGGTACGGACCAGCTCGTCGAATACCCGAGGAAACTGTTGGCTTCAGCTCGTCGGCCAGTTTAGCCACCCCCCAGCTGCCCTTTGTCGAAGGGGGCCGATTTTGATTTCGGCCCCTCATAGGGTCGACATCAAAATCTCGATGCGCTAAGGGATCGGGGTCGGGGGCGGGGTTGGGGGGTTGGTCTCTGCTCGTCGAATATCTGAGAAGACTGGTGGCTTCAGCTCGTCAGCCAGTTTAGCCCCCCAATTGCCACGTGTTGAAGGGGCCGATTTTGGTTTCGGCCCCCCATATGGTCGAAATCAGAACCCCGATGAGGGGGGTCGATCTCGATTCGAACAGTTTTGGGTATTAAGGGGAGTGGTCTTCAGCTTGTAGAAGAAAATCAGCTTGTATAATAGCATCAGCTTCTATAGCCACAGCAACCCTCACATGCCCCGTTCAATGTTTTGTTACATCCGCATACAAGTTGGCTGCTGAACCGTGGTATTGATCCATGGGCTGAAATGATATCAAGTGTATAATATACTACCAGTTCGCGCCTGTTTTATTGCGCGTCGGTTTGCGGGGTCACGTCGATGTCGATGCCATCCGTATGGAACCGTGTGCATGTATCGTCCTGTGCCCAACAGGTGGTCTGGGGGGTGCTAAAATCACATACACACAGAGGCCCTCAAACGCGACCACGAGGTGATCTGGCGCGCAGTAGGTTTTTAAAAACTAGAAAAATAAAAAAAAACAGAATAAACAGGAAAATTGAAGCACTCTCATTTTCTAAGCATCGATCGTGATTGCCATTTCGTGTACAGAAATACAATACAATACATTATGCGGCATGGGGTTTCATGTGTAACGAGAAGATGAACACACTGTGCGCCAACTGTACGAGATTGATTTGCGAGCACACAATGGAGGCGCTCCGCTATAGATGTATTGCGAAGCGCAGTGTTTTTGCGTCACAGTGCTTTGCGCGCAACTTTGAAGCCCAGCGCCACACTGTGTGTGCTGGTTGGTACCCGCGAACTCAACCGAGCTTGCACGTAATGAAACGAATACCATTCGCTATGCGCCCCAAGCAGAAGCTGTCGTAGTTGGTCAGGTTCTTTACCGCTGTCAGACATTTCGCTGAATGAGTTGCCCAGCCGTGATCCTCGTACACCCCTTGTAGCCAAGCGGCAAGTCGCGCGCGCATCGCCATATCATCCATGCATTTGTTGCATCATTTTGATCAGGGCTGCGCCGTGTCAGCGCGCGACCCACCTAATGCGAACCCGTGTCAACGAAGCGAAGGGGGCGGTGTGGCATCGCTCGAACAAGTGTACGTTATGGTGTTTTGTTCCCTCGACACGGTAATGGCATTCCCGAACGCTTGGGAGCGACCGCCCGCCGATGGCGAGGATGGCGACGACGAGGAGCGCGAGGCGGCTGCAAACGCAGACAACGGCGCGACTGGCGCGGCTGATGGCGGCGACGACGACGCGGGGTCAGCTGTGGGTGGTGGCGGGATCGGAGGCGGTGCCAGCGGCGGCGACGGCGGCGGTGGCGGTGGTGGTGGCGGCGGCGGCGGTGACATCTCTGGTGCCCTTGTGCCCTCGCTTGTGCCGATCGCAACCCCAGGCTTCCCGTCAGCAGGCGGCGCAGGCGTGTGGGGCGCGGCGGCCATGATCGGCGACCCCATTTCCAGCGCCCTGAAGGATCTTGGCGACCAGCGATCGCGAATGCGGAAGCAACGCGACGACCTCAACCGCCAGATACGCAACGAGGAGAAAAAGCGGGCGCGATTGATAGAGCGCGCACGGAATCTCTCTAACGACGACTTGCTCTCGATCATGGGCTCTCGCGCGGTCGCCAAGGCCAAGGCGAAGCCGAAGGCTAAAGGTAAGGCCAAGGCGAAGGCTGCAGATGCCTCTGGGACAGCAGCTGGTTGTGCCGATTGACATCATGCGTGTACGCGCTACGCGACGGGTAGTTGTGTGTATGAGGTGCGTGTGTGAGGTCGCTCAGTCTCTCAACTCACAGAAGGGGATGGCTCGCTTGCATGCGAAAGCGCACTCGATCGTCGCTCACGGCTGATATACCATCGACTTTGCACACGCTTGCGACATCGTTCGATAGCTGCCTGGTATGTAATGGTGCGCTGGAATACTGTTCCGTTGGTCTGACGTCGCTTACAAACATGTGACATACGCGTAGGTTACTTCATGCAGGTCGTGTCCCCAGTTGTCTACGGCATGTGTCCGCCCAGGGCTTGCACACGGTGCGCTTGTAGAGTGAGTATTGCGATCGATCATCGACAGAAGAGACTATGTAGATATAACTGGCTTCACGGTGTGTCTTGAGCTTGTGTTGCTAGTTGTGCACGTAAAGGCTTCGTCGTCGTATACCTGATATGTTGTTGCTCAAAAGCGATACACTTGGGATTTGCGCTAGATGGGCGCTTTGCTATTCGGTTGCTATACAGATGGATGGGTTGGCGCACAGAGGTATGTTGTGGGTCGCACATATTCATTGCGTATATGGCTCGTTCCTTGTGAAGGTTGATGGCGCGTCGGCCCCCACCGCCGAGAGGTGGGATTTCCAGTGGCGATGGGTTGCACTATTGACTGACAGAGTAGAGGAGATGTTGGCATTTCTGAACATTTGGGTTGGCATGCAAATGTAGGTTGTGGGTCGCATATTCAATGCGCGCATGGTTCGTTCCTTGCGAAGGTTGCTGACGCGTCGGCCCCCACCGCCGAGAGGTGGGATTTCCAGTGGCGATGGGTTGCGCTATTGACTGACAGAGTAGAGGAGATGTTGACATTTCTGAACATTTGGGTTGGCATGCAAAGGTAGGTTGTGGGCCACATACTCATTGCGCGCATGGCTCGTTCCTTGTGAAGGTTGTTGGCGCGTCGGTTCCCACCGCCGAGAGGTGGGATTTCCAGTGGCGATGGGTTGCACTATTGACTGACAGAGTAGAGGGGATGTTGACATTTCTGAACATGTGGGTTGGCATGCAAATGTAGGTTGTGGGCCACATATTTATTGCGCACATGGTTCGTTCCTTGTGAAGGTTGATGGCGCGTCGGCCCACACCGCCGAGATGTGGGATTTCCAGTGGCTATGGGTTGCACTATTGACAGACAGAGTAAGGGAGATGATGACATTTCTGAACATTTGGGTTGGTATGCAAAGGTAGGTTGTGGGCCACATATTCATTGCGCGCATGGTTCGTTCCCTGTGAAGGTTGATGGTGCGTCGGTCCCACCGCCGAGAGGTGGGATTTCCAGTGGCGATGGGTTGCACTATTGACTGACAGAGTAGAGGAGATGTTGTCATTTCTGAACATTTGGGTTGTCATACGAAGGTAGGTTGTGGGCCACATATTCATTGCGCGCATGGTTCGTTCCTTGTGAAGGTTGATGGCGCGTCGGCCCCCACCGCCGAGAGGTGGGATTTCCAGTGGTGATGGGTTGCACTATTGACTGACAGAATAGGGGAGATGTTAGCATTTCTGAACATTTGGTGCACTATTGACTGACAGAATAGAGGAGATGTTAGCATTTCTGAACATTTGGGTTGGTATGCAAAGGTAGGTTGTGGGCCACATATTCATTGCGCACATGGTTCGTTCCTTGTGAAAGTTGCGGGCGCGTCGGCCCCCGCCGCCGAGATGTGGGATTTCCAGTGGCGATGGGTTGCACTATTGACTGACAGAGTAGAGGAGATGTTGACATTTCTGAACATTTGGGTTGGCATACAAAGGTGATGTTGCGGGCCACATATTCATTGCGCACATGGCTCGTTCCCTGCGAAGGTTTCGGCGCGTCGGCCCCCACCGCCGAGAGGTGGGATTTCCAGTGGCGATGGGTTGCAATATTGATTCACAGAGCGGATGAGGTGTTGACAGTCTTGGGCAGCTGGGTTGACACATGGAGGTATGTTGTGAGCCACATATTCACTGCGTATATGGTTCGTTTCGTGCGAAGGTTTCGGCGTGGCGCCACCCGCCGCCGAGAGGTGTGACTTCCAGTGGCGATGGGTTGCAATATTGACTTACAGAATGTAAAAGGGACCAACAGATTCGGATGGGTGATTGCGTGTGTGATGGGAAGGTGAACCCTTCTTGGAATCTACATGGATGGAGTTGTTCTGACACGCGTTTAGGTTAAAACGGTCTTGTACTATATATGTATGTCGAGACTAACCGCTCCGCGCTTATGCATTGGCTCTGTGGCGAATGACAACTGGTTCGCGCAGCAAAGCGGGACATGCTGCAGTTGTATGAATTGGCTAGTTTTATAAATTCGCGAGCCACCCCGAACCCGTTTGTGTGGTCGTGCGCATTTGTTCGTTATTGACACATAGTAGTTTGCCTTTGTTGTGTGCTCGAGTACCGCACGGCGTGAGCAGGGACTACCAGCAGCGCGGCGGGGCTCGTCGCGCGCGCGATGGAGGCGCGAATTCTTCAGTTGCGGAAAGGGGAGTTAGCCGCGCAGCTAGCTCTGAACCGACTAGAGACGCGTAGATTCAGGCGTGCAGCGACTGCGGCTGCGAGGACTGCGGGCACTGCGTGGCGCTTGTCGGATCGCTTGCGCAACACCGTCGTGATCATATACGATATTTCTGGTCATAGGACTGAGCCCGCGGTGTGCTTTCTGCAGACGGAGGGCCGACGTCGACAGTGGCCAGAGTTGCTTGAAGCAGCCTTGCACCTCATGGTCGAAACCATATTTGTCGGTATGATTGCAACGAAGGGCGCTGCCGCCGTAGCTGCGTTGGTGAACACGACGCTGGCCCCTGATATCCTTTCGACGTGCGATGCGCAGCGTTGGACGGAAGAGTGGTTGCTCTTTTCATGGGCGAAGCGACAGAACATCGAGCGAGGCGTTGCGCCGAGCACGGCCGAGCTGCTCGACGAGCTGGCGAAAACTAGGACAGCTTGGGGTGGTCCGCCACCTGGTACTACCGACCAAAGCAAAGTGCGCCAATGGGGGACAGCGTTCAGGCGCCGATGGAGCGGTCGCTTCGGCTCGTTGCCCGCCAAGGAATGTGTACCGCTTGTCGACATGCGTACGAAGGTCACACCGAGGAATAGATGGATGTGGCTAACTGCTTGAGATCATTGCAATCTGTGTATCGCTTACCAAATTCGGGCCATATTCCACGTACGGAAAACGGACTAGAATTCAGTGCCGTGTTGAGTGCATATGGTCGCCGTATGTGTGTATTGTTTCGCAAGGCTTTCACTACTGCGTTGCGACGATCTGATCCCACCAGGACACCCATGATTTTAGGATTGAAAACGGCACAGTTTTTGTACCCGCATTTCGTCATGAACTCAACGCATTCGCCGAGCGCCGCCGCTTGTGTCGTCGGGCACGCGCGCGTCGTATAATTACATACCCATGTCCGCCGTCCCATCAGATGGTCCCCTAGAAAGGCAACGTCGGTGTGGCAGTGGTACAACCACGCGGAGGCGCTCGCGACGGCGCGTGGGAAGACGTTGATTCGCATTAACATAGACGAGACGTCCGTGTGCTTGCATCCAGGTTGTGGTCGTGGCGCTGTATTCGTGACGCGGAAATGGTTGCGTGATGGTGGGGGGCAACACGTCCCTAAATGGAAACAACGCCGCTACATGTCGCATGTGGGCGTGGTGTGTGACCGCCCAGACGTACAAGCTGTACTGCCTCAGATCGTGATCGGCAGCGGGGCTACGCTGTTGCTGCGTGACATCTTTGCGCTGCGTCGGGGGCGACCGAGAAACGTGCGGCTCATTCGCAGGACTACGGCGTGGAACACCTCCAAGCTGATGGCGTGCCTTATTCGACAAATAGCAGCTGTGTTGGCAGTAGACGGCTTAGCCCCAGCAACCACCCAAGTCATGCTGATAGTGGACGCCGCGCGGATTCATTACACGCCAGAAGTACTCCGTGCGTGCAGGGCTGCTCGGTTTTGGCTTATCGTCGTACCCGCGCAAATGACGTTCTTGCTCCAGCCGCTCGACACACACGCGTTCGCCTTATACAAAACACATTTGCAGCGCGCTTACCAGCGCGCCCGCATCGGCAGCCTGTCGATCAATGGGGACATAAGCATAGCCGAATTCTTGCCGTGCATCGATCACGCCATCCAGTCGGCGCTGGAGGCACGCCCGTGGGCCGCCGCGTTTGATAGCGATGGTTTCGGCGACCGCCAGCGCTCGTTGGGCGGTAGAGTGAAACGCCGCCTGCAGCTCAGCGCAGACCCCGAGGTTCCGTCGACACGCCCCACCGACGCTCAGCTCCTATCTTGTTTCCCGCGCCGAACGCGTCCAGATTTCGCATTGCTTTGGTCGCTGTTTGACGAGCAAGCGGCGCCGCTGTCGGCGGTGCCCCACCCTGGCGACGCAGGGTTGGTACCGATGCATGGCGCAGCGCCTGTAGGCCCGCTGATTGCGCGCCTGCGCCGCGGATTGGAAGGTGCTGAGCACGCAGTGCCGAGACTCAGCCCAGGCTTGGCTGGCGCGCCCCCGCTCCTTCGCAGATATCGTCACCCGCCTGACTTGGATTGACACCAGACCTTACGGCGACGCTAAGCGTCGCGGACGCGCGTATAGGTTGAATATATATATATATATATAAAGCTTGTGCGTAATCCCGACATTGACCCAGCGATGTGTGTCCTCCCTCGCCGCACAGAAGGCACTTGTTCGCTTGCTCGAAAATTGTACAACGCAATGTATTGTAGTTGTCACCATAAGCATCATGCACGAAGTCGAATTCTCGCTGCTGGTCGTCGGTGTTGTCGCGAATCACGAATATGCCGTTCAACTGATCACACAACTCACATGCCGCCATCGTGTCGTCTATGTAAGTTGCCTACGTCAAGCGTCCGCTCTGGGTGCGTGGTGTTGGCTGATGATTGGAGCTTAGAATAGAACTTTCGTGGGGCGGGGTGGGGTGGGGTGGGGTGGGGACATATCACAAAATATTCAAATCCTTCCGAGATTCCAGAAAAAAAAGAGCCGCCCGCTCCCCCGCCCCAAAATCATGCCCGAACCCCGGGATGGTGCCGGATTTACACTTTTACAGTTCTTGGTGCCGAATCGTAGGACTGTTCGATGATTTTCGATGAAATTCAAAAAAATAGAAAAAAACATAAAATTGACCAAAAGTAGCCCAAAGTATTAAAATGTATTAAAAGATATCAACAAATTCCAAAAGATACACCAAGAATGCAAACATGGAGCCGAAAAAGTATCAAAATGCTATAAGCATCACGTAGGTATAAGGTTCCTGGAAAGTACCGCGGGGCCGCTGCGCGACGCGCGCCTTGTGGTTGGCTTACGCAGAGCACGTACAGTCGCAGCCTCGCGGCGGGGCTGCACGCGGCCTCAAATACTTCGTCGTTGATCAAATTTCTTTTTTTGCATGACAGCTCGATTCCTGGAATGGATTCCATTCCTGGAATGGATTTCCATTCTTGGAATGGAATTCCATTCTTGCGGCCCGCGGCTACAACGACAAATCGAGCTATTGTTGTCGCTATTATTACCACAGGATATACTATTGTTGCGGCTGGTGTGTGTGTTGCTGCTGATGCCTATATTACTACCACTATTACTACTACGACGACTACTACTACCACCACCACCACTAGTACTATTGCTACGACTACTATTGCTACTGCTACTACTATTGCTGCTACTACTACTACTACCACTACTACTACTACTACTACTACTAATACTACTACTGCCACTACTACTACTACTCCTACTATTATTACTACTACTACTACTACTACTACCACTACTACTACGACTACTACTACTACTACTACTACTACTACTACTATTAGTATTACTACTACTACTACTTATTACTACTACTTATTACTATTACTATTACTACTACTACCGTTACTAATCATACTTGGCGATCAGGAGCATGGCGACACGCGCACAGCGATATTGATGGCTACAGGCGGGACCAAACGACTTCCAAGGATACGGCGGGCGAGACCACGCGACGATCAGGGGCACGGCAGGTGAGACCACACAACGATCAGGGGACGCACGAGCGAGACCACGTAACGCTCATGAATATTGCGGCGGTCATAGATGGGACCACCCCGCTCAGCACCCCCTTCGCTCTGATTGCACTAAGGCCACACCGCCGTTCGAGGGCGCGAGTGTGACCATCCAGTTTATTAGTTCATCCGAGGATCTTCTTGCTATTTAGCGATGCGCATTTCTACACATGAACAAATATCTGTCCGTTGGCGCACCCATCATGTGGTTAAGACTGTCGGCGACATTCGGTCGTTGTTGATCGCGGTGTATGGCTCATCTCGCTCAGAACTCAGGCGTGTGTGTTTGTGTGTGTCTTGTCGACAACAAACCCCGACCACGCGACAGCAACATGGCCGCCATGGTTGCCGCGGAGCTGACGTGCGATGTGTGTGCGGAGTACCTCTGGGTCGACGTGCGCACCCGCCAGGCTTCGCCAGACGTAGTGCTCTTTTTGCCCGTATGTATCAGCTCCTTCGCCTGGGGTCAAACAAAACAACAACAACAACATAAGTCACAGTATTTATCACATGCCTCGCTGCAACACCAGTCAGGTACGGGCAGGGCATGTCGTCGGTTGTCGTCGGAAAGATTCGAACACGAGCAACAGACTCCAATGAAGGGGCTTCATGTGGACACTACGCGCACTGGTGTTGCACAGAGAGTCGCCTTTGGAACGACGACCCTGTGGCGCGATCCCTTTTGATTCAGGCTTTAAATGGAAGCACACATGGCGTCCGAGCACACACGCATCGCCATTTCGGGCACACATATATATATTACCCATGAAGCTGCGTAGGTGAAACGTTGTCAGTTTGACGTGGTCGGTGCGTACCATGTCTGCCAATAGAAACGGTTTCGGTATTATAAGACGGCCACACAGTTCGACCGTTGCCTTCCCCGTGAATTCTACATGCTTGGGTTGAGTGAGATTGATGAACCAAGGATAAACTGCAATGTACCACGCTGCCCAGCGTGTTGGATGGCCGACGCCGACGAGCACGCGAACTTGGTCGAGCCCGAGTGGTTCTTGCCGAGCGATGGACCGAATGATGAACGTCAGAAATACGATTAGTAGCGCGACGCTGGCAATCTTGTAGCTTGGTATTCTCGTGCACACACGTTACACGCCGTTTGTAATCGATGTCAGATGCACATCCCGCGCATGTAAGACAATATTCGACACCGCCCGTATGCGTTGTTCGCAGTCTCGGAGAGCGAAGCTTCTACGGCCGTGCCTGACGACAGCGACGCGTGGAGCGGCGTGTCGTCGGACGACTGGTAGTGATGTGTGTAGTTTATGAATTATTGATATAAGGTTTGTTTTAAGTGTTCGAAAGATGATTATTGTATGCGACGGTGCGGTTTCCGAAAATCAATGCGCAACGCGATGTCATGTATTCGCAACATATCCGAATCTGCGGCTTAGTGGGCCGTGACGCATCGTGTCCAATAACATTCTAGGGGAACACACATCCTTTTGCAAGTTGCGACAGATCTTAGTGTAAACAATGAGCATTGGCTGTCTCGCACGATAGCCCCCCCCAATGGTTGTGGTGCAAACACTCATGTATATATAATAAAAAAAAAGTAATCTATAGATATATATATATATATATATATATATATATATCTCTATAGATATATATATATATATATATATATATATAAATATGGTGTGTAAAAAAAAAGAGGACATTAGTTATGTTTTCGTTTAACAAACATCAACTGCGCGCCACTCGCGCCCGAAGCCAGTTTCCAAGGCCG
>Ga0209092_10004244_pt1 | contig 12067 bp, 12 predicted proteins | sample FraStrMetagenome_FD_187446 | JGI IMG/M metagenome (GOLD analysis project Ga0209092, IMG submission 187446) | Marine eukaryotic phytoplankton communities from Arctic Ocean - Fram Strait ARC3M Metagenome (SPAdes) (version 2) | ecosystem: Environmental > Aquatic > Marine > Oceanic | place: Fram... | reverse complement strand
AGTAAATGTTAGAAGATTATTAATTACACTTAAAGGATTCATTTCTCAAATTTCTGATAATTTAGTATTTGAACAAAATTCAGCAGCTACAAGAAACACATTCTTAAGCCAAGTAAACCCATATTTAGAGTCAGTACAACAAAGACAAGGTTTATATTCGTTTAAAGTGGTAATGGATGATACAAATAATACAGCAGATGTAATTGATAGAAATCAATTAATAGGTGCTATTTATTTACAACCAACTAAAACAGCTGAGTATATTTACCTAGATTTCAACATCTTACCAACTGGAGCTACATTTCCATCGTAAGAGTTAAAACCTATAATATTTATAAATAGAATAAAAAATAAAAAAAAATAAAATGGCAGTATTAGATCCAAACGAAATATTTTTCACCGCATTTGAGCCTAAACAAAAGAATAGGTTTATCATGTATGTAGATGGAATTCCATCATACATGATAAAAGAAGTAGGTGATATTAAAATCACTCAATCTGAAGTTACCTTAAACCATATTAACGTTCAACGTAAAGTTAAAGGAAAATCAACATGGGATAATGTATCAATGAAACTTTATGACCCAATAACACCTTCAGGAGCACAAGCTACTATGGAGTGGGTAAGATTACACCATGAGTCAGTTACAGGTAGAGATGGTTACTCTGATTTTTATAAAAAAGATGTAACAATCAATGTATTAGGTCCTGTAGGAGACGTAGTTTCAGAGTGGATTCTAAAAGGAGCATTTATTGTGGATGCTACCTTCGACGGATTTAACTGGGATGATGATGGAACAGCACAAAACATAAGCTTAACATTAGCTATGGATTACGCTGTATTGAACTTCTAATAACAAAACTGTCAAATATTTTAAAGGAGAGCTTGGGAAACCGAGCTCTCTTTTGTATGTTACATATGTATACGAGTAATAAAGTTATAACTAAATAAAAACTATGAGCGAATTTAAATTCCCAACTGAAGAAGTTGAATTACCATCTAAAGGGTTAATCTACCCTGAAGAAAATCCTCTATCAAGTGGTAAGGTAGAAGTAAAATATATGACAGCTAAGGAAGAAGATATTCTTTCTAATCAATCATTTATCCAAAAAGGTGTAGTATTAGATAAACTCCTAAAATCAGTAATAGTTAATAAAGACATTGACATCAACACATTGATAGTAGGTGATAAAAATGCACTATTAATTGCTACTCGAGTTTTAGGGTATGGTAAAGATTACAATGTTAATGTTAAAGGAGTAGATTACACTATAGACATGACAACTTTAGAGAATAAAGAAATTGATGAGTCTAAATTCAAACGTGGTGAAAATAACTTCACATTCACTACCCCTTCTACAGGAACCATCTTAACCTATCAACTAGCTACAGGTAAAGTAGAAAAAAATATAGAGAAAGAATTAATTGGTCTTAAAAAGATTAATAAAGAAAATTCACCTGAATTAACTACTAGATTAAAATACCTAATCACCTCAGTAGATGGAGATAGTGAACCAAAATCAATTAGAGAATTTGTAGATAATAGGTTCTTAGCAAGAGACTCAAGATCCTTTAGAGAACACATCTCTTCTACCCAACCTGATGTAAACTTATCCTATATATTGGATAATGGAGAGGAGGTTACGATTCCAATTGGGATCAACTTTTTTTGGCCTGACTACAACTAATGCTCCTCAAGTCAGAATAAATCTTTTTAATACTATCCACCAAATAGTCTTTCATGGTAAAGGTGGATATGATTTCAATACTATATATAACATGCCTCTATGGTTAAGGGGATACACATATAATGAAATCAAAAAGTTTTATGATGGTGAGAAAAAAGCATCTGAAAATGCTACTAAAGGTCAAAATGGTTCTAAAACCCTAGTTGACTCTGATGGTAAAGTAAACACTCCTGATTTTATATCCGCGAGTAAGGCATATAAGGGTAAAAAAAGCACTAAATAGTAATATTTATAATAAAACACCTCTATGGCGAGCGAACAAGAGAAAAGAGCAATATCGTTAAAAGAGTTAATAGCGGAACAAAACCGCTTATTAACCTCACAACTTCAGATAGAAAACGATCGTCTCCAAACAAATAAAGACGATCTTGCTACTCAACAGGATATTTCTAACATTATTAAAGATCAATCCCAATCTCTAAAATTTCAAAAAGCAGAAAAATCTGCTATTTTAAGGTCTACTAATTCTATCGCTAAAATACAAGAACAACTTTCAGTATTAGATCGAAAGGAATTAGGTTCTAAAAAACTATCACTTAAGTTATCAAACGATATAGCAAAAGTAAATAAAGATGTACGTTTACTTCAAATAACTAAGAATAAGATTTTAAAAGATCAACAAGGATTAACTATAAAACAGGTTGAGGTTAATTATGATTTAGCATCTTCCATTGATGAACAAATCGAAAAAGCTCTTAACCTTAAATCAACACTTGAAGAAACATCCATTACTACAGATAAACTTAGTTCAAACTTTGGGTCTAAAACATTTGGATTTCTTGATGATTTATCTTCAAAAATACCTGGACTAAGTTCTATAAGTAAACCTCTTGAAACTGCTGCTGATGCCTCTAGAAATATGGCTTCTGGAATTGAAAGTGCAGCAATGAGTGGTGGTAAAGGATTAACTAAAGAGAGAATAAAACAATTAGGATTAGAAAAAGAATTAGAAAACCTCTCAGGTGCCGCCGCTGCTTCAAAACTTAAGGGAATGTCTTCAATGAGAAAAGGTATGCTTTCTCTTACATCTGGGTTTAAAGCATTAGGACCTACATTAGCTACTACTTTTGGTCCTATTGCTCTAATTGCCAAATTGGTTAGTGTTATTAAGGATAGTGATAAAGCCACATCTGAAATGGCTAAGAGTATGAATATGAGTTACTCAGACGCCTTACAGATGAGGTCTGAGCTAACAAATGCTGCGGCATCTTCCGGAAGTTTATTTGTTAATACTAAGGGAATGCAAGAGTCTTTAATGGCTATAAATTCTTCCCTAGGTACTAATGTGATGTTAAGTGGTGAAATGCTCACTCAGATGACTGAAATGAGAGAAATGGCCGGCTTTACTAATGAAGAATTACAAGGTATAGCTGCAATATCTCTAACTACAGGGGCATCAATGAATGATGTTACAGGTGAGTTTATGGCTCAAGCTAAATTAGCATCTATACAAAATGGTGTTTTATTAAATGAAAAAGATTTATTAAAAGGTATTAAAGATGTATCTGCAGCTACTACCTTATCTTTAGGTAAAAACCCAGAATTAATAGGTAAAGCAGTAGCAACTGCAAAATCCTTAGGGATGGAATTAAGTAAAGTAGATGCTATAGCTGAAAGTTTACTTTCTTTTGAATCATCAATTGGTGCAGAATTAGAAGCAGAATTATTAATAGGTAAACAACTTAATTTAGAAAAAGCTAGACAAGCATCCCTAAATAACGATTTAGCTACCGTGGCGGAAGAAATAGCCAAACAAGCAGGCTCAACAGCTGAATTCGGTAAAATGAATCGAATCGAACAAGAAGCACTCGCTAAAGCTGTTGGAATGAATAGAGAAGAATTAGCATCTTCTTTATTTTTAAGAGAACAACTTCAAGGTTTAACGGGTGATGCTGCTAAACAAGCTGAAGCTGATTATCAAAGAAGGGTAGATATATTAGGAGTTACAGGTGCTCAAAGAGAATTAGAAGAAAAAGGAGTAGATGGTTTAAGGAATCAGGTAGGAATGGCTGATAAATTAGGAGCCGTAATGTCAAAATTAGAAGAAATTTTTGTAGTTGTAGGTCAAGCTCTAATGCCTATATTTGATATATTTGTTTCAATATTTGATATTGTAGGCCCTATAATGAAATTATTAAACCCTTTCATCCAATTTGCTGCAACCGGATTCTCAGCTATTGCTGATGTTTTAAGTTTAGATTTTGGTTTTACAAAAACAATAGCTTCAATTAAAAGAACAGAGGATGCATCTCAAGCTGTATTTGGTACAAGTTTAGACATATATGGTAGATACGGAGCTGGTGGGAAGAAGACTGGTGATATGAATTCACCTGCAAATGGTAAAACCATGGTATCCACCAAAGAAGGTGGATTATTTGAGTTATCACCAAATGATGATTTAGTAGCATTCCCAGGTGCCTCTAAAATGGCAAATAATACGTCAAGTGGTGGTATAAATATAGAACCATTAGTTACTCGAATGGCTGCTGTAGAAAATGTATTAATTCAAATCTTACAGAAAGAAACAGGCATCTATTTAGATTCAAATAAAATAGGAAAAACAATGCAACTATCAAACTCCAGAATGGGTTAATATTTATAATAAACAATTAAATTTTAAAACTATGTCATTAATAAACAAATTAGAAGTAGGAGGCTCTCCTCTGTCAGTAGGTAACGGAGCAACTCCATCTATTCCAAACTTTGCAGGCTCAACATTACATGATACTTACTCTATCAATAATATTCCAATTATGCCTACAATGCCTGCACCTTCACAATTAGATTTAAATGGTGCTGTGCCAGACTACAATTATAGAGACAACGCACCAGAAGGAACTTCATTTTAAAACATGCCTTTAATAAACCTAAAAACCGATTTAAAGTCCCTTAAATTTGGTGTAGGTACAGCCTCTGACAGACCTGGAGGTGGTTTTAGTAACCAACCCTACATCATAAAGGACATACCATCCGATAGCTCTGATCCCTCTAATGTATTTAATACAGGAGGAACAGATTCACTATTACGTGGTGGTTTGATGGCTCCTATTAAGGCTGTAAATGATGTAAGTCGATTAACACAAATGTTTTTCGACACAAGATCACCTAATGGTTTATTATTTACGGCAAAACAAAATTTACTATCAAGAACTTCTGTTAAAACAGAAGCTTCTATAGGTCCTGGAACTGCTGGAGGTACTGTTAATCAAGGTGTATACTTACCTACTTCAACTATAGCACAAGCAGGTGTTGGATTTTTAGGAGCCCATGGGAATCTATTAGGATTAAACCCCCTATCCCCGGGTGGAAATAATCCTAGCTTATCAGATCAAATCTCAAATGCTGGGTTAGTTAAATATGAAAGTGTTATTACTGATCAAGGTGATGATTTTGAGGAAAAAAATAGGTTAGTAAGTTTATTTAATGCTATAGAAACTAACACCACCCCTTTCCCTATAAATGGAACTACACTAAATGCTAATGCTGGTACTTCTATTATGCAATATAGTGGTGGACCAGGATCTATTTTAGGTATTGGTAAGACTAACATCCCCTTTTCTAGTGAACGAACCATGGGTAATCTTGGTCGAAGTGAAAGTGAGATAACCCCACCTACCCCACTCGAACCTAATGGGTTTATAAAAACCCACACTATCCAACACAGCAGACCCTCAGGGTATAAAGTTGGCTATACAGATGCCAAAGCAATAGATCAAAGAATTAATAGAGGTGATCCTGGTAAAAGAAATGATAATGTTAGTTATACTATAGGCAATAACGAAGCTTTAGACAAAATAAATACCTCAGACATAACTAAAGGAAGCCCAACCCCTACTGACTTAGATGTTAGAAATGACTTAGTTAAATTTAGTATAGGTATATTAAATAATGATGGAAATGGGAATTCTAGATATATGCATTTCAGATCATTTATTGATTCATTTGATGATTCTTACTCTGCGGATTGGGGAGAAACCCAATATGTTGGTAGAGGTGATAAGTTTTACAACTATAAAGGATTTAATAGACAAATAAATATGGGTTGGACAACTTACGCTCAATCTAAACAGGAATTAATACCTATGTATAAAAAATTAAACTTCTTAGCATCAAGTTTAGCTCCTGACTACTCAAGTGGTGGGTTTATGAGAGGTAATTTAGCACGTCTAACAGTTGGTGGATACCTTTATAACCAACTTGGAATTATAAAATCTATTACGTATACTATACCACAAGAATCAACTTGGGAAATTGGTATAGATGATAATGGAGATTTCGACCCAACAGTGAAAGAACTTGCGCATATGATTAAAGTAACAGGGTTTACCTTTATACCAATAGAAGATCAACTCCCTCAGTTAGAGTCAAAATTTATAGCATTAAGTAATGGTAGTACTGATCTTTATTAATAAAAAATAAATCATGAGAAGATACGGAGGCATAAGAGAAATAAGAAATACAAATGAGAATGCCGGTCCTCTGCTTACTCAATATTATAAAACAGTTTTATACCCTGAAATACCAGACAATCCTGATGACATTTGGGTTATTACTGATTTTGGTGATAGATTAGATTTACTAGCAAATCAATTTTATGGAGATGTAACTCTATATTGGATTATAGCTACAGCAAACCCTAATTATGTAAATTTCGGTTCTTTATTTATTAATGAAGGAACACAAATAAGAATACCTGTTGATATTAACGGGATTTTAAGCAGTTATAACAATTTAAATGGAATATAGATGGCTATCATTGGTAAATCTTTTCAAGACTATGTAACAAAACAAATTAATCTACGCCAAAAGTCCTTAGGTGAAGGTTTTGGGAGTACAAACAATCCCCGTAAAGTAAAAACCCTAAACGTATATAACTCCTCCACTCCCTTCATGCGTTTATCAAGCGCTGTTTCAATTACAAAAGGAGACGAAAACCTCCCAGGTGATTCAGTATATAAACAAATTAAAAATAGTGGTTTATTTGATGGTATAGGAGAAAATAGTTGGAAGGGAACAGAATTAGCTAAAAATTTTGTATTACAAGGTGCCCCTAATAATTCAAGGGGAAATGGTAATCCTAGTGGGGTTAATTCACCTGGTAAGAAAAATTTAGAGGTAGCTTATGGGTGGGGTTATGGTGCAAGTCAAATTAACTCCGAACAAGGTTATGTACCACCCCCAGGTGTAACTAATATTGATTTTGAATATAAGAATGATGGTGCTTTAGCATTTGCAACTGTTTCTATTAAAGCATTTAGTGCAACACAATTTTCAATGATTGATATTCTTTACATGAGACCAGGTTATACTTGCCTCTTGGAATTCGGTCATTCTATGTATTATAAGAATACAAAACCCAACCTTGAACCTGAATTAGTAAGTTTAGATACTTCTATGACTGCCCCCTTTGAATATTTATTTAGAAATAGGGATATAACAAAATCCCCTTCTGAAACTATAACCCCTGATGATTTTGTAGGCCCTGTTGAAAATGATTCTAGATATAACCAACCAGATCCTCCTCCAACTGCCACATACACTGAAATGGCTAAAATTATTCAAAATGAAAAGAAAAAACATGATGGTAATTATGAAGGATTTTTTGGTAAAATATCAAAATTTAACTGGAAATTTAATATGGATGGTAGTTATGATATAACTGTAAAACTAACAGGGTTAGGTGATGTTATATCTTCTTTAAAGACTAACCTCCCAAAAATAACTTCTACCCCAACAACCTTTGACTCTAATTTTTCCCTATCAACCACAACAACCTCAGATTTACCAAAAGAAAAAAACCAACCTCTTATAATTAGTGATGCTCAAGCTACTCAATTAAATTTTGAATTATACGCTATATTTAAAGATAATACCCTTACTTCTAATTCTTAAGTTATGTTCGATTATAATTCACAAATAACATATAATTCCTTTAAAGAATCAACAACATCCACTAAACTTCAAAGTTTTGATTTCCCCTTAGTGAATATCCCAATAGGAGGTAAACTTAAAAATTTTACAGTTAGTAGCGGAATAATAACAATTATACCCACTCAGAAGGATAATTCATCCCCATCCCAATCAACTCTAATAAAATTTGGGGCTTTTTTAGCAATGCTTCAAAAGATATGTAATATAACAGATGGGGGATCAAATTCTCTTTTACAATTTGAGATGGTTGATGATATAAGCATAAGAACTCTCCAAACCGTAAACGACGATACCTTTATAGTAACCTATCCTGGTAATTATTCCTCAAACCCTAACAAATGTTTAATAAAATATTCGGGTTATGATTCTAACTTAGTCCCTGAAACAATCACTCCACTCCCCACAGATTTACCTTTAAATAAAATCTTATCAAGGACTTCTAGTGAAGGAGAAAAGAATACTTTATCTGAATTACCAAACCCATCATTAGCTATGAGGTTAAGTGATGTTTATATTAATATTAACTTTATAGCTGAAGTAATATCAAATTTAAGAGGAGCAGATGGGGAAGCCGGTAATGAATTAGATATTTCAATTATTGATTTACTTAAAGGTATCTTATCTGGGGTTAATACTAGTTTAGGAGGGTTAAATAATTTTAGAATAATATACTCAGAAGTTACCTCCCAAATCCAAATAATCTCAGAAAGTCCAATTTTAGGTCAAAAAGAGAACATTGAGGATTCCTCTACTGAGAGAGCAACAATAAATACTTTTGGTTTTAACACCACCCCTAACCTAACTGAAGGTTCATTTGTAACATCTATGGATTTGAATTCTGAATTAACAGATAAAATGGCAACTCAAATATCAGTAGGTGCTCAAAATGATGGTAATACTCTTAATAGTAATGCAACATCATTTTCTTCATATAGTAAAGGATTAATAGATAAACTTTTTGAGAAAAAAGAACCTTCCCTCAAAAATGGTGTGATAACATCTGAAATGAAGGAGGATATTGATAGATTTAATACAAAGGGTAGAATATTTTCACAGGAAATATTAGAGAGTGAAGTTTTCAATTCACTCAATAATTTACCCAAAACCCCACTCCAACCTAAATCCACTAAAGACAAAATAGGCGAGGTTCTTATGGATGTAGAAGAGAAAACTTTTTTCGAAGTGTATGAAGATTTACAATTTAGTAATGATTACATTCCAACCCTAGAGAATTTAGTAACAAATGTCTCTCCTTTAATAATAGGTGGTTATGTTCAAAATTCAAACTCCCCATCTCCTTTTTTCCTCCCATTTAATATGAGTTTAGAAATGTTTGGGTTAGGAGGTATAAGAATTTTTGACACCTTTTCTATAAATGGGAAAGGTTTACCTGTAAGTTATAACCCATCTAATATACAATTAATTATAAAAAGTTTATCCCACACCATATCACTTGAGGGTTGGAAAACAAAAATAGAAACCCTTTCCCAACCTGTATTTGATGTAGAACCTACTATAATACCATCACCTCCTCCCAATTCCCAATCTAACAATGTGTCGAATGGTGAAAATTGTATAATATTGTATGGTGCAGAAACTTACTCCCCAACAGCTGGAAACATTAAAAATGCTGAACTTGCTCTCTGGAAATATAATGGTAATGATCCACTTGGTGGTTATAGTTTCCAAGGTAAACCATTAAAGTCATTCTCTAAAATGATGACATCTGGTGATGGTGCTAAATTACCAACAGCAGGATATGGAATAGCTTATAAATTAGGTGAGGTTATACAAAAAATAGGTAATGCCTCAACTGCAGAAAACCTCACGGGTCTCACTATAAATAGTCACTACAGATCACCAGTTCATAACTGCAAAGTAAATGGTGCATCAGATTCCCTCCACAAAACAGGTGCAGCTGTAGATATAGGAACTAGTGATCCTGAGAAATTAAGAACAATAATCCTAGATTTAATAGCTAAAAAAGAAATACCTCAAGGGGGTGTTGGTTGGTATAAATCATTTATACACTACGATATGAGAGGATTTAAAGCAAGGTGGGATTTCCGAAATAAATAATTAGACATGGCTTATATACCTTTAAATAAAATAAAAACCAACCTCTACACAGATGGATCTAAATATAAAATTACTTCCACGGGGGTGGTATACACTGGTTTTTATTGGGAAAAATACACAGGGGAAAAATACACAGGTAAGACTCCAAATTCCCCATCCCAACAAGAATTATCTATAATTAGTCCTGAAAATAATAATAATTTTACTCCTAACAATAGCTTTTCATCCCTCTACATTGACGATGTCCCACACCCAGAAGTTTCAGATTATTTAGACATAACAGGAATTGATTATACAACTTTAACAAAAAAACTCCCTTCCCAACAATATCCTAAACCAACAGAGGATGATTATAAGTTAGGAGTATTTACAAGGTATTTTACTGTTAAACACAATCAAAGCACTTACTTGGAAGTAGATAAAGACACATTTGATAGTTTAAATGCACAAAAGACAGATTGGAATTGGCAGCCTTACCTACCATTCTCCATTCCTTGGACTTTAATAGGAGAAGAAAAAGTAGTAAATCAAACTAATAAGGAAATAGTTTTTCTTCAAGAAAAAAGAAATAAAAAATTAGGTTTAAGAGAATTTTTAAGGTTTAATTATTTAAAATTCTACCAAACCAATTTGGAGTCCTAAGATTTAAATCGTATATTAACCTAAATTAAAGGTTATGTACTGGTTAATAGAAACTCAACAACAATTAAAAGAATTAGAAGATAGTAACTTCGAAGAGGCCTTCGTTGAAATAATACCATACTCTAACACAATCCACCCTGTTGAAAATTCAATTAGTTCATTTTACATACGCCCGTTAAAATCAACAAAGGGTTACATCACATCGATTGACCATAGTGAGGCGTTGTCACTTAATGTAGACGATGTAAAACACGTATTAAACAAATTTAAACGCATATATGTTAGGGATAAAAAGGAATTCTTACACTATTTAATTCTTAAAGAGCTTTATGACATAACACTAACCCAACCTACATATATACGAGAATTTACACAAACACACTCACACTTCTACTCCAAATATCCCTCTAAAAAAGACATAAACCGCATTATTCCGATTGTCAAACACTATGAGTATTGTGAGAAGATTTTTAACGACTTAAAAGAAAGAATAAACCAACCCATCAATGAATTTACAAATAGAAAATCCTCAGTGGTCTTCAACGCCATTGAAAGAAGTGGCTTACGAATTAATAGAGAAGAATTCCAATCGCACTTTCACGATGTCGATGGAGACTACACCTACACGCAATTCAACTTTAAAACCCTTACCGGAAGACCCTCAAACACGTTTAGAGGTGTAAATTACTCCGCACTTAATAAAGAAAACGGAGAGAGAAAAGCAATCATCCCAAGGAATGACTTATTATTTGAAGTAGATATTAGTGCTTATCATCCTACCCTTTTGGCTAATTTGGTTGGCTATGACTTTGGCGATAAAGACATACACCTTGCATTTAGCGAAATGTATGGAGTTGACTATAAAAAAGCTAAGGAGCTAACATTCAAACAAATGTATGGAGGAGTCTTCAAACAATATAAAGATTTAGAATTCTTCAAGCTAATGCAAGTATATACTGATGAGTTGTGGGCACGATGGGAAGCGGAGGGTTATGTTGAGTGTACTATTTCAAAACACATATATAAGAAGGAGGATGTGTCGGATATGAAGCCTCAAAAACTACTGAATTATATTTTACAAAATTTAGAGACGTCGACGAATGTTTTAATTATGTGGGAAATGTTTCAGCTATTGAGGGGTAAAAATACTAAGTTAATTTTGTATACTTTCGATTCATTTACATTTGATGTGGATAGGAGTGAGAAGGATACTATGAAGGAAATACTAGCAATATTTAAGAAGTATAAGTTAAATATTAAGTGTGTTAATGGTCCAGATTATGATAGTATGAAGTAGAACTATCGCAGGAGATTTGGTTACCGTAAAAACCATTCGTATATTCACGGGGTAATAAGGGGCGCGAGGTCGAATATTACATGAATTAAATAAATAAAGGTTATATGTTAAAGAATTTAAAAAGTAAAATGTTAACTTACCTATTCCAAGAATGGGTTAACAATGAAACAGATGTTGAATTATTAATAGAAACTCAACAGGTGATTAATCAGAGAAAAGAAATAATTACAGGTCCTACACAAGTTATAGGATTCAAAACTTACACTGATGTAAATAAAATAAAATAAAAAAGATGAAAAAATACTTTAAATGGCTCAAAGCCAATACTAAAATTAAAAGAGCAAGCTTTAAGATATTTTGGGCTATAAT
>Ga0209092_10004242_pt1 | contig 12070 bp, 20 predicted proteins | sample FraStrMetagenome_FD_187446 | JGI IMG/M metagenome (GOLD analysis project Ga0209092, IMG submission 187446) | Marine eukaryotic phytoplankton communities from Arctic Ocean - Fram Strait ARC3M Metagenome (SPAdes) (version 2) | ecosystem: Environmental > Aquatic > Marine > Oceanic | place: Fram... | reverse complement strand
GATATTGAACTACCCATTTAGTAATCCTTTAGTATTAAAATATTTATCTAACGCTGATAATCTATCATCAGCATCTACTAACATAATAAGTGCTTCTTCAGCATTCTTATAAAAGTCTCCGGTTGAATGGTCTCCAATACCAACTGCTTTGTTACCTAATAATTCAAGTGATAACATAGCTTTTGCTTTATCTGCTTGTGCAGATGTTCTTAACATATCTACTAATTTACTCATTTTAATAATGGTTTTATTTCTTTTGTGTTTAATCCTCTATTCGATAATATACGACTAATTTGTGGGGTATCCAACAAAGTTATATATTCTTTTGCTTCTTTGCTTGAACATTGAAAATTATCTTTAATATGGTTAACTAAATCAGTGTTAGGTTGTTTTACCTTAGACTTGATATATTTACTCCATTTATTATTTTTAGGAATAAATTCTCTATATACATTATAAATCATCCTTTTTTCCTGTGGGGGAAAGTCTTGAACATAATTTACAATTTCTATGTAATCAGGATTCATAGATAAAAACCTATGTATCATATAACTATTCCAAACCTCCCAATCTTTATCTGTAAAAGATTCAACTGGGGGTTTGGTGTTGTTAATTGCTTTTAACCAATCAAAAATGTTTTTCATTAAATGAGTTCATCTTTTAGCTCTTCCCTTAAATCTTTGGGAACTGAACTTGCAAGTATTTTTCCTGATTTTAAATCATAAAATACAGGGATTGGTAATAAGGCATCTTCATCAGTACCTGTTATAAATTTAGATACGGTACGTAATACCACTCCTTGTTGGAATACACTCCCACCTTCTGAATTCTTCACCTCTGATGTATTTTTTAAATCAATTGGTGGTCCTGCTTGTTGTTGTTGCTGTTGCATAGTTAAATAATTTATTGTTTATATTAAAATTGTTTAGTTGGTAAGTAATATGTTTTATTATTAAAATAATTGTTATTTTTTGAAAATGGATCCAATTTTACTGAATGTTCTGTATACTCTTCTCCAGTAATACCTAGTTTATTACCTTTATAATATCTAGGATTAAACCATGATGCTCTCCCTCCCTTTTTCATAAAACTGGGGAGTAAATCAAAGAATTTTTGAATATTATCATCATTCCAAGTATCATAGAATACACCATCATAAGTTGATATTTTATCTAAATTATCAATCCAATTTCCAGTTATAATAGTTACGTTAGGTTTATCTTTAGCCCATTCTTGTGCTTTTATAATAACTTGTGGGTGGATTTCTACTATAGTATGTGAATTAATAGGTTGTAATTGTATAAAATTAGCAGATATCCCCATTCCAAAACCTATTTCTAATATATCACCTCCATTTTTAGTAATACTTTTAACATGAGCCTCCATTATATCTGTCTCCCAATCCATCATTACCTGTTGTTTTACAATACCTTCAGTATAATAAATTTCATCTTCCTCAAAAATTAATTTTTGTTTTAAATAGTTGTTCATTTACTATTTATTAAATTTTGAATAAGTGACATGGTATTTATTTCCTTATCAATACGGAAATTTGCTTTGTATTGATGTTCATTTATTAAAATAGCTGCTGTACCTTCTTTATCTTGTAGATATTCAGTTGATCTTTCGTATAATGCCTTAAATAACTCATCAAAATCATTTACATTAGCATCTGCTATAATTTGACGTATATCATTATAACAATCTACTTTATTATGTTTAGATCCTTCAGATAAGGAATTTATTACTTTATCTATATAATTAGATGATACTAATATTGACTGGTCTAGTTTTAATGTGTTATCTTGTGTAGATAACTGTATAGTATTAATACATTTACGTAAATCAGGGTAGTATTGATTAACTAAAGGTACTAAATCATTTATATTATGTTCAATAGATTCTTGTTGTAAAATCCAATTTAAATGTTTAGCAACATCCTTTTTAGTTGGAGGTACAATTTTAAGCACTTGACATCTTGATTGTAAAGGATCAATAATGCGTTCTACAAAATTACAAGTCATAATAAACCTTGTCGTACGTGAGAAAGTTTCAATAATATTACGGAGTGAAGCCTGCGCCTGTATAGTAAGAAAATCAGCTTCATCCAAAATGACCACTTTAAGTGGTTTAAAAGAAGCAACGCTCGCAAATCCTTGTACTTTATCACGAATCGTTTCAATACCTCTTTCATCAGAGGCGTTAATATAAAGATGATCGCAATCAAGGTTTTGAACACAAAGTTTTGCCAAAGTAGTTTTTCCTGTACCAGCGGGTCCATAAAATATTAAATTTAAAATATCATTCTGTTCTAAATATTTAGATATTGATTTTTTAATATTTTCATTACCCACATAATTCTCTAATTTAGATGGTCTATATTTTTCTACTAATAAACTATTCTCCGTACTCGCCATATATTGAATATTTCTTTTCTGGTTCTGGTATTACTTCTGTTTCTGTTGAATCAATTGCATATAAATTGCTCTTTAATGGTTCTAATTTATAACTACCTTTAAAACCTGTTTTAACCATATATGCTTCTAAACAATCAGTTAATGTTTTATGTATAGGACCATCAGGTTCATTTGCAACTAATCTCCATTTATCGCCCGGAGGAACTCTCCGAGCGATTAGGATATTTTTTTCTTCAATCTTTATAGCCATAATATACGAAACTATTTTGACTCAGCCACAGATGCTTTTTTATAATCTGTAATTACTCGTTTAATAGCTTGTGCTGCTTTTCTAGCTCGTCCTTGGCTAGCTTTAGTAGTTCCTACGTGTTCTGCTGCTAAGATATTGAAGTTCTCTTCAATAATCTCAAAAATTTCTTGTTTTGTCATTCTTTTTTATTTATTTATTAATTATTAATTTACATCATACCCATCATTGGGTCTAATTGCGGTTGTTTACTATCTTCACTTGATTCGTTTACTATAGTACATTCTGTTAATAAAACAATACCAGCAACTGAAGCTGCATTTTGTAATGCTGTTCTTGCTACTTTAGTTGGGTCTATAATTCCTGCTACTTTCATATCAACAACTTCTTCAGATTTTATATTATAACCATCCCAAGTGTTATTTGAATTTACTAATTGTGCAGATAAAATTTCTGCTTGTGTGTTATCATACCCAGCATTAACTAAGATTTGATTAAATGGTTTCCTACATGCCCTTTTTACAATAATTGCTCCTGTTGTAGATAATTTTAAATCTCTAGAAGCATATAATAAAGCCATTCCACCACCAGGCACAATACCTTCTTCAATAGCAGCTTTTGTTGCGTGTAAGGCATCATCAACTCTATCTTTCTTTTCTTTCATTTCTGTTTCCGTGTTACCACCAACATGAATGATAGCTACTCCTCCGACAAATTTCGCCAATCTTTCTTGGAGCTTTTCCGTTTCGAACGGTGTTGTTGCTTGTCCGACTTGTTGTTGTAATTCTTCAACACGTGCTTCAATTTCCTCAATTCCTCCTTTTCCATCTACTATGGTTGTTTGTTCTTTTTCTATAGTTACTGTTCTTGCTTCACCAAACCATTCCCAACTAAATTTATCTAGTTTCATTCCTTTTTGTTTATCAAAAACGATTCCACCTGTTGTTACTGCAATATCCTCTAAAGCTAATTTTCTTCTATCTCCAAAATCAGGGGCTTTAACGGCACATACTTTCATTGTACCACGCATTTTATTAACAATTAATGTAGCTAAAGCTTCATTGTCAATGTCTTCAGCAATGATAAGTAATGACCTACCTTGGTTTGAGACTGCTTCTAAAACGGGCAATAATTCTTTAACTTGTGTTAATTTTTGATCTGCAATAAGAATAAGAGGATTGTCCAATGTTGCTGTCATTGTGTTGTTATTTGTAACAAAATAAGGTGATTTGTAACCTCTTTCAAACTGTAACCCTTCAACTGTTTCCAAATATGTTTCACCTGTACGTGATTCTTCAATATGAACAACCCCTTCCATTCCTACTTTATCAATAGCAGTTGCAATTAACTTCCCAGTTTCTGGGTCATTATTAGCTGAGATTGTAGCAATTTGTTCTAATTGTTCTTCTCCACTAATTTCTTCTGATATTGATTTTTGAAGATTAGATACTACATGCTTTACAGCAAGGTCAATATCCTTTTTAATTTGTACAGCATTTTCATCGTTATTTAAAGCATTTAATCCTGCTTTTACCATTTCACGAGCTAATAAAGTAGATGTAGTTGTTCCATCACCTGCTTTTTCTGCTGTTTTAATTGCTGCTTGTTTTACTAATTGTACCCCTAACTCTTGTTCTGGGTCGGATAGTGTAATTGATTTTGCAACTGTTACCCCATCTTTAGTTGATTGTGGGGAACCATTATCATTAGCAATAACAACATTTCTACCATTTGGTCCTAATGTTGATACTACAGCATCTGCGAGGATATCAATACCCTTTACTAAATTTTCTCTAGCGGTTCCACCTAATGTTACTTGTTTACTCATTCTTTAAATCTTTTATTTCTTCTTTTGTTAAACTTTCTTTTGTTTCTCCCAATAAATCATCTAAACTTGTAGACTCTGTTACTTTTGCAAGTATTTGGTTTTCTGGTCCTACATAATAATCTTCACCATTATATGGTAATTTAGTAAATCCTTGTGTTGGTAATATTACTTTATCTCCAACTTTTAAAATGGTTGCAATAAAATCCCCCGTTAAGGTTGGTTGTCCTGGTCCTACTGATACTACTAAACCGGATTCATTTTTTTCTTTCCCTAGATCAGGGACAATAATATTACCAACAGTCGTTTCTTCTGATTCTATTGGTTTGACAATAACTGCGTTAAATAGCGCTTCTAATTCCATCTGTGTAATTTTTAATGTTAATACTAATTTTCATATAATCGTTAATATATTCTTCTAAACTGTTATAATTTTCATTAGATACCTGTAGGACAGCTATCTTTTGTAGTGCTTGTTCTAATTTTGCAAAGTAATATAAGGATTTCTCATACGTTTTAGCATTTCCTTTAGATCTAAAATGAGATGCATCCGAAGTTACATTTTGTTTTACAGTATAACTGTACTCATCCTTAGTAATAAAGTAAGGTTCTAGCAAAGGGTCGGTAATAGTCTGAATGGACTTTCTTTTTGTTGTCATATAACTTATTTATTTAGACGTGAATATACGAATAATATTGCGCTAGGACACGCTTTTTTGGTAAAACTTTTATTTTATTTTAATTGTTTTTGCTTTTTTAGACTCCGCAATTGGAATAAATAGATGAAGCAAACCATCTTTCATTTCTGCTTCTAATTTCTCAAGTTCGAATTTAGATGCTACTTTATAACCTAAGTTAAAAGACCTAGAAGCTAATCCTTTATAGATGTAGCCACTATAATCAAACTCTTCGTCATTAGGTTTATTATAGATAATCTTTAATAGATCTCCATCAATTTCTAGTTGGATGTCTTTTTTAGTTAAACCAGTACAGGCAACTTCAAAATGAAGTCCTTCATCGTCATAAAAAATATCTAGGGGGTGTGGTTGTTTGTTTTCAAACGTTGTTGGTTGGAAAACTCCGTCTGTCTTGAAAAGATTACGGAATAGTAAGTCGAACGGTGTACGCTCATTGAATAATGTACTCATATCATTTAGTTTTTGTGAGGCCGAAGCTCTCGGTTTATTTTATTTGAATATAACTGCGCGCCCTAGCTGTGCAATATTAAATTCAGTTATACATATATAACCTATTCGTTCCTCGCGATAAAATATTCACTTTCTGTTTCTTCTGTTGTAAAGTTTGCTTTTAACATACCTACTTCTGATATTTTTAGTGTACCATTTTCCATATCTTTATTAGCACTTAATATGTCTTTAAATATATCTGAATCAAAGGGGATTTGGATATCTCCTTTAGTGATGTTTCCTCTAAGTTGGTAAGTAATCTTATTTGAGAACCCAGTATTATCACCAAATATTATTTCACAAACATTTACTCCATCAAAATCAGTGGTAGTAGTAATTAACATATTATTTACATCAGCTAAAGCACTTTTAGCTTTGATTAAATGGTCAATGTCTTCCCTTGTTAAATCAATTTGTATTTCAAATTCTTCAGGGTCTTCATAATAAGTATTTTTACCTAAAATTAAAATATCAGCTAGCGAATAGGTTAAATCAAAATTTAGGTCTGCAATATGCATCTTAGTATAAACAGCTTTAATCTTCTCAAGAGTTATACTTAATTCTCCACTAGTAATAGAAATTAATTTACTAAGTTTATGTGTATCAAATACACCTAATTCAGAATCTTCTAAGTTAAAATTGTTATGTATTACTTTACATAATCTACCATTATCACCTGCATAGACTGTGAGTTGGTTATCTTTAATACGCCATTTTACTTGGTTATTTAACCCGTTTAAATAATATTTTGAAATGACTGATGTTAATGTGTTTTTATTTACCATAGTTGTAATATACGAAATTTATTTTATATCTCAAAGGATGCTAATGCATTTGTGTAAGGGTTTAAATCTAAAGACCATTGTAGATCACTAAAGAATCCTTCTAATTTATTTAATAGTATTGAATCAAATACTTTCTGTCTATCAGCATAAGAGTCAAGAAATGCTTGTACTTTATCAGGCATCTCATAATCAAAAAAGGCTAATGCTTCTATCTTATATGGGTTATCTTTTAAATAAATCCATTTAACTTTATCAGCTTGTGTAATTAAGTTATACTTTTTATCTAATTGCCATAACCTTAATAAGTCATTATAACGAATAGTGGCACGTACTGGAGCTGGTGCACCTTTAAGTATTTCAGTAAACATTTCTCCTGCTCTAGCATTTTTACCTGAATATTTTTCTAGTTTTTTAACTGCTGATGGGTTACCTAATTTAGTAAGAGGTATTGAACCATCTAGTATAGATTTTTTAAACACCTTGATTTGCTCTAAAATACTAGCTTTTTCTTCACCTTTTAATACCTGTTGTAGTATATCATTAAAAAATGACCCTAAGATAGGTGGAAAATTTGCTTTCATAAACTCTAAACCTTTAATGTCTAGTGTTTCGTTTTCAATACCTTCCTGCTTTGTAATCCACTGTGCATAACGTCTTGTTGCTCTAAAATAGGCTGAACGAATAACACATTCTGTTTTCATTTCAAGTCTATGTTCAGTAACATTAAAGGCTTCACGTGCTAATCTATCATAATCTTCATTGATAACATCTTGGTATTTAAGTGCTATTTTTTCTAAAATATCATCTTTTTCTTTATCAGAAAGTTCTTCAAAATTAGGATATAATTTAAGAAGTAATGGTTCAGCATTAAAATAATTGGAATCCGTGTCTACATAAGCACAATAATTTTCATCATCTGCATCACAAATCCACCAAGGTGTTTCTTCTAAATGTTTCATTAATATTCTTTATATGATTTTTCTTCTACTAAACCTGATGATGTTAAAATATTAATTAATTTTTTAACTTCACATCTCTTATCATTGGTAATGTACACAGAACGAGCTAGTTCTACAAATTCTTTGTCAAATCTCTTTTCACGTTCACAATCTCTAATCCAATCTTCTATATCCCAAAGTTCACCATTAATTTTGGCTAATTCAAGATAATGGTTTTGGAGTTGACCATCATGACCCATAAATAAATCTACAACTAAGGGATTTAGTGTTTCAAATTCTTTTTTAATATTAACTAATTTTTCTTTATCTTCAATTCTAAGTAACTTTAATTCTAAAATTGAAATTTTATCTAATAATTCTCCGTTTGATACTTCTACTAACATATATTTAGTTTTAAAATGTTCTTTCACCTGGTAGTGGTGGTACTGTTACTGGTTTGTTTCCGTTTGAATCTAAATCACTTCTTTCGATTAGTTCTACTTTATATTTTATACCTGCTACTTTAAAGGTACCACCCTGCTTAAGCATTTTTCTAAAAAAGTTTTCTTGGGTTTCACTCCATTCTTCACTTCTAATAATTAATTCTTCTTTAGAAACGGGTTCTCCATTTACTGTGATTACTTGATTTTTTCTAATTGATTGTTTTTTTAATGCCATATTATTCTCTTTTATAATCATCTTCGATTCTAACAATATCGTCTTCCCCAAAGTATGTTCCTGTTTGTACTTCTATAAATTGTACTACTCCACCTGTTTCATTCCAAGCTCTATGTTTATCTCCTAAACCAATTTTTATTGATTGTCCTGGTCCTCTAAATACTTTTTCACCATCTAAAATAATTGTTAAATTACCTTTAACTACAGTCCAAATTTCTTTTCTTTTGTGGTGGTATTGATATGATAACCTTTGACCAGGTGCTACTGTTATTCTTTTTACCTTACATTCAGGGGCATCTAATAATACTTCATACATTCCCCAAGGTCTACTTTCTATTTCCATTATATATCTAATTTAATTTCTCCACGCATAACTTTATTCATATGTCTATTAGCACATAGAGCGGATTCCTGAATAATTCTGTGACCAGATAATGTAATTGCTTCACTTAATGTTTGAAAATTCATACCATACCTAAATGAGGGTAAAGCAGTAGCCCCATATAAACTATTTAGTAAAATTTTCATAGTGTATTGCATTAAATGGTTATATTCACCTAATTCTTTATCACCTGCTTTATATGCCTTTTTCATTCGATTTTTGTAAATAACTCGTTCCTCAAACCATTTTTTCAAAATAGTAGATAATACTGCTTCTTTATCTGTTCTAAACATTGAACCATTGGCTGCTACTGCTAATTTTTGAGATTCAATTATATTAATTAAATCAATTACTTTAACATTAGTTTGTCTACGTTTTCCATTTTCAACCAATAATAATTCTTCGGGGTCTTTTTCCTTTAAATCGTTAAGTCCCAGTCTATTATTACGTTCATTAGCATCTACAATACGACCCACGAATGTTTCCTTACCTATGTTTATAGACATTATTATAGACGGGTACAGCGATGTTAAATCCTCATCAAACATATATTTATACAATCCTGCTTTGGGGCAAAAAAGGTATCCTCCTGCATATGATTCTTTCTTTTGTGGGTTAGGTTCTTTTGGGGGAGGAATTATATCTTGTGATAATAAATAAGCTGAAATTGCTCCATCTTGTGAAATACTATTAGCATACACTTCACTGTAATTGTGTTTTCCTTTGTGTGCTATATTTTTAGTTAAAGCTAAGTATTGTAATTTTTCATCTAATTTTTGAAGTATCTCTACATCAACAAAGTTATATTGAATAAATTTATGGATATCTGTTTCGAATAATTGATCTAAGTTTCCTTCATATTCAATTTTATTCATACCAACATACTTGGCTCCAATAGCATCCAACTTCCAACTTGGTTCATCTTTCCAACTGTATTTCTTATGTAAACGAATATAATCTAAAGATTCAATACCTACAATATCTACATATTGGTTTTGTTTAAAGAAGTATTTATTGTTTTTCTTAGAAACTACTTTACCAATAGGAGATAAATGATCAGCCCAATCCTTACCTATTGTTCTACACATTCTGTAGTATAAATAGGGAATATCAAAATAATCTGAATTGTATCCTACTAAAATATCAGGATCCATTTCTCTTATTGCTTCAACAAATTTAGCTAATAATTCATTTTCAGTAGCACAAGGTATAATTTCTTTATTCTTGTTTTCTCCCGTTTTTGTATGTTTTAGTTGGCTTTTTTTATCTAAAATAAGAATAGACCAATAATCTTTTTGTTTATCCCACCAAGCAATAGAAGTAATAGGCATTGGTGCATCTTCAATATATTCTTCAGTTAAAGCACCCCCTATTTCACACTCAATATCAAAAAATACTTCTCTATGTCCTTTAGAAGGAACATCATTTACACCATAACGCTCAACTAAAAACTTTTGATGGGGTTTCATATCATGAAAATGCAAATTTGGAGTATTCTTGGAACTATAATCAGGGTTTTTAGAAAAAAACCATTTAGATATAGGTTTAAGTGGCTCACCGTTTAACCCAGTATGGGTTTGTTCTTCTTCGGGGCATTCTTGGTATGCTATATTTTTATAAGGTATTATTTGATGTTCTCCATCTTCTTCCCAAAGATGCATCTCAAAATAATTACTATCTATTTTTTTACCTAAATAACATTTTTTATACATTTATATAACTTTTATTTGATGTAAATATACGAAGGCTCCCTATGGGAGCCTAAGTTTTTTATGATTATTTTAAATAATCTTTATCTAATTCTTCTTGAGTAAAGAATTGTTTTAAATCAGGTCTAAAGTAATTAACATTTTTCATTACTTTTTTATCTCGTGTTCTATAGACAATATACCGTCCTTCCTCAAGTTTCTCAAAATGGCAGGCCTCACCTTGTTCCTTACTTCGTAAGCGGACGGTATCCAAGGCTTCTTTTTCAGATACGCAAGCTTTTGACATATTACTTGCTTGTACTTCTTGATAAGCTGGCCATATCTTATCTTTAAGGCCGTGTAACATAGTACCGTTCCCAAGGGAAACATAAGCAATATCGCACAAAGCGTCCAAAATTTCCACGATGTCTCCTTTTTCGCAAGCTTCTTTATATTCTTCAAGTTCTTCGAGTACGAAGTCGTAAACAAATTGCCACTCTTTTTTTTCTGGTATGTTTGGTTCATAATTATTTGGTTTACCGAATGTGCCATTAAATACTTCTACTTCATTAACAAAAGGCACATCCGCTTCGCTAAATAAACTTAATTGATTACTCATTAAGATATAATTTTTATAATTTTTGTTTTTACTATTTTATCTACTGTAAAATTACTTTCACCTTCAAAATCCTTGTATACTTTAGCTTCAGCATCTGTTGGTGATACCGCTTCTACCAAATATTTTTCTGTTACTTTTTGGATTTTACCACTTTCGTGTTCCATTGTTAACTTTACATCTACTTGCCAATAATTCATAATTTTATTTATTTATATTTATTAAATTCATATTCTTCTCCTTTGTAAAATTTATCTGCTACATCTCTCCATTCTTTAGCTCCGGGTTTGAGATAATCCTGAATAGGTTTTGAATCTTTAGTTTCCCAAGGATAAATTAACCATTCATCTCCTTCATGTATGTCAGCCCACATATTAGGTTGAAAACATGATGTGTGGGGTTTGTAATGTAGTACTGCTGTCCAAACACCCGGGGCATTTTCTAATGTAACTCCTGAATCACATATATCGTCTACTACTAAAGTATTGGGTAATATAACATCGGTATAAGGTAAACCTAATTTATGTGATATTAATACTGCGGGAATTAATCCTCCTCTAGCGATACCATGAACTGAATCTAGATTAGGTTGATCATGTCGAATTTTATTACATAAATCATCAACAGCATCATTCACATCATCCCAACTAATATATATTTTATTGTCTGTTTTTAATGCCATATTTTTATATATTATGTCCTCCGTTATTAATTTTTAAACTGTCAAAAAATTCTTTACGAGCTAGGTTAGTATTATCTTTAAATACACCTGATGCTTTGGTAGTTACCATTGCAGCACCTTGATGTTTAACTCCTCTACAACTAACACAATTATGTGTTCCAACTATAGTAACAATAACTCCTTTATTACCCTCAGTAATTTTTTCTACTGCATTATGAATAGCTGATGTTAATTGTTCTTGTATTGCTCCTCTTCTACCAAATAACTCTACAATTCTATTTAGTTTAGATAAACCAATTACCTGACCATCTTCTCCTGCTATATATCCAATATGAACCACACCTCCTATTGTTTGGTGGTGGTGAGAACACATTGAAGTTAATGGTATATTACGTTCTATAATAATACCATCATAACCATCTGATGGGAATGAAGTAATAGGAGACATTTGAGTGTATCTACCAGCCCATAAATCGTTTACATAGGCTTTTGCTACACGTCTTGGTGTTTCTGCTGAATTTGGGTCATTTCTCCAATCACATTTTAATGCTGTTAAAAACTTACCATAAGCTTCTTCAGCTTCACCAATCATTTCTAATTTTTGTTCATCATTAAACGGGAATCC